>CETH01179534.1_pt1 | contig 27902 bp, 29 predicted proteins | sample 361461 | NCBI WGS metagenome assembly CETH01 (sample SAMEA2622695, study PRJEB7988) | marine metagenome | isolation source: saline water (ENVO:00002010), including
ATTATAAATTAGGATCAAATGTTTATGCTGAAATTTATCATCCAGAAGAACTCGATTACAGAAAAATTTGGGCAGAATGCAAAGTGGTTAAAAAGCAATTTTTTAAGAATCCAAGAAGAAATGCTATCCCTGCTTTTATATAGTATAGGTATTATGAAAAATTTATTATTAGCATTAATATTTTTTCTTTTTACCTCATCAATTTTTGCAGCAGATGAAAAACCAGGAAGGTTTTTCGAAGATCAACCTGATGTTAATGACGATTATCAGATACATTATTTGCTGAACCAAATTGGTTTCGAGAATGGAAATAAATGAAAAACGATTATATTAGTCAAATACATTCAAAGGATAGAAAAGTTCTACATCCATATGAAGATTTAAAATTTAGAGGTACTTATAAAAGAAAGCTTATTGTAAAATCAGAAAACATTTATTTATATGATGAAGATGGGAACAAATATATTGATGGTCCAGGAGGAATGTGGTGCAATAATATAGGTCATGGAAATAAAGAAATTGCAGAGGCAATCAAAAATCAATTAGAAAAAATAGATTACTGTAGTCCTTTCTCTGAATCTACGGAAATATCTGCTGAACTAGCTTCAGAGCTTGCCAAAATTTCACCTGGAGATTTGAATACTGTTTTTTTTACTTCTGACGGATCAACTGCTAATGATAGTGCTTTGAGATTTGTTATGATGTATAATAACATTCTTGGGAGGCCTAAGAAAAAACATATTATTAGTCGTGATAAAGCTTATCATGGAAGCACATATTTAACAGGATCTATTACTGGAAAAGATAGAGAAAAAAATAATTTTGATTTTGAAAAAAATTTTATTCATCATCTTAAATCTCCTAATCCTTATAGAAGAAAAAATGACCAATCTGTTGAAGAATTTTGTAATGAGAGAGTAAAAGAATTTGAAGATAAAATACTTGAACTAGGCCCGGAAAATGTAGCTGCCTATATTGCAGAACCTATTTTAGCCTCGGGTGGATGTATTGTGCCTCCTAAAGATTATAATAAAAGATTTTGGCAAATATGTAAAAAATATGAAGTTATATATATATCTGATGAAGTAGTAACTGCCTTTGGAAGACTAGGACATTTTTTTAGCTCTGAAGATGAATTTGAAATCTTACCTGATATTATAACTACCGCAAAAGGAATTACTTCAGGCTATTTTCCTTTGGGGGCAGTGCTAATTTCAAATAAATTAATGGAAGATATAAAAAAAGACTCAGCTTTATTTTATCATGGATACACTTATTCTGGTCACCCCGCTGCGTGTGCAGCAGCTCTAAAAAATATTGAAATACTAAAAAGAGATAAAATTTTAGAAAATGTTAAAAAAATTTCTCCATACTTTTTTAAAAGATTAAATGAATTATTCAATATACCAATAGTTGGAGATGTTAGGGGTATGGGACTTATGGCAGGTATAGAGTGTGTTATCGATAAAAATTCTAAAAATCCTTTGAATCTTGATAAGGCTATAGCTTCAAGAATAGATGAGGAGTCACTTAAATTAGGTTTAATAATTAGACCACTTTACCATATATGTGTTTTATCTCCTGCTTTAATTATAACAAAAGAGCAGGTGGATGATTTATGTAATAAATTATATCAGGCTATTAACAATTCTTTTGAAAAATTAAAATATGAAGGTCTTTGGTCTGAATAATTTTTATAATGATAAACTCAATTAAAAGATATATTGATTTAAGTTCAATTAATCCTAGTATTAAATATTTATCAATTACTGCCTTCTTTACTGGTGTTGTTTTAGGATATTTTTTCACTATTATTACTATTTTTCAAAAATATGAAGGATATTCAGAATTAACTATTGGTATTATAGCTTCATCTTCTGCTTTTGGCTTAATGACTGCAGGATTCTTTGTTACTTATGTTCTAGAAAAAATAGGACTTTATAAAACATTTATTTTTTCTATTTTAATACAAGGAATATGTATCTTATCAATATGCTTATTTTTTAACCCCATTAATTTAGCTTTTTGCTATTTTATCAGCGGATTAATGGGGGGTATGAATTGGATGACAATGGACACATGGGTTAATATTGTCTCAACAAATTCAAATAGAGGAAAAGCTATAGGATTTTATAATTCCGCAATCACAATTGGTTTTTTAATGGGGCCGTTATTTATAGGTATTTTTGGAGTTACAGGATTCATTCCATTTATAATTACAGGTTTGTTTTTTTTTGTAAGATTACTAAGTGTTATCTTAATTAAAAAACATATTAATAACGTTAAAATTCCACGACAGGCAACAAATTTAGACTTTTCTTTTTTAAAAATAGCTCCTTTTATTTTTTTAGCAATATTTATTAGCGGAATAGATGATTCTTCATTTACCGCTTTATTCCCAGTTTATATGATTAATGAATTATTCTCAGATAAACAAATAGGAATTTATATTTTTATAGGAGGAATATTTGGAGTCATTGTGCAACCATTTATAGGTGCTTTAACAGACAGAATTAACAAAAGAAAATTAATATTTGGATTACTTTATTGTCATATTTTATGGCCATTAATTTTAATATTTTATAAAAATACTTTCACGACTCTAATTGCAATTTCTATTTGGGGGATTGCATCTATAAGCCTTTATACTGTTGCTTTAGCTTATCTAGGTGAAAGAATTAATATAAAAAAAATAGCTATAGCTACATCTTTATTTATAATTGTCTATGAAGCTGGTGAATTTTTAGGACCAATTATAGTTGGTTTTATTATGGATAGATTAGGAAATAATGGTTTTTTATACACTATTTTTTATTTTACTATTTTTTCTATAGTTACAGGATATATTAGAAATCTAACAAAAAAATGAAAGTAAGACTTATAAAAGTAGGGCAAAAAAATATTAGAGACATAGGTGTGTTATTTGATTTATATAGACAATTTTACAAATATAAAACAGCAATTAAAGAATCAACTAATTATATAAAAGAAAGAATTAATAACAATGATTCAATCATATATGCATGTTATTTAAGAAATAAGGCAGTTGCTTTTGTTCAATTATATGAAACATTTGATTCTCTTAATTTAAATAAAAAATTAGTTTTATATGATTTATATGTTTTAGAAAATTATAGAAACAAAGGAATAGCAAAAATATTAATGAAAAAAGCTAAAGAATTTGCAATTAAAAAAAAATATAAAATAATTGAACTATCTACTGCAATTACAAATAAGAAAGCTCAATATCTCTATGAAAGTCTTGATTATAAAAAAGATAAGGAATATTATAATTATTATTTAGAAATTTAATTATGAAAACAGTCAAATTTAATCAAATGAAAGATGGCGACAAAGAAGATTATAAACTTTTAGCGGAATTTGAAGATAAATATATAGAAGGAACAGCTGAAAGGGTAATAAGAGTTTTAAAAAGTCTAGATAATTCATTAGGAGGTTATAAAGTTTCAAGATTAGAACATTCACTTCAAACAGCATCAAGAGCAAAAAGGGAAGGTGCAAATGAAGAAATGATAGTTGCTGCTTTACTTCATGATATAGGAGATGAAATTGCTCCATTAAATCACTCAGAGCTTGCTGCGGCAGTTTTAAAACCTTTTGTCTCAGAAAAAACTAGGTGGATAGTTGAAATGCATGGCCTTTTTCAAACTTATTATTATAATCATCATTATGGAAAAGATAGGAATTTAAGAGATAAATATTTTGGACATCCCTTCTATGAAGACACTATAAACTTTTGTCAGAAATGGGATCAAACTTCTTTTGATCCTAATTATGAAACAATTCCATTAAAAGAATTTGAACCGATGGTAGGAAGAATCTTTAAACGTACACCTTATCAAGATTTTTAATTATTTTTTCAATTTGTGATTTAGACAAAGATTTCCAGGATTAAAATTATTTTTATTTTCTAAAATGAAATTATTTATTCTATTAATTTTTTCATCCTCTATATTAGTAACTTTTCTCAAATTAAGATCAACATATAAAGAACAAACTTCAGTTGTTGCTGCTAAATATTTTTTTAATTTATGATGCATTGCTAATTTATACAAGAGTCTTTTCTTATCATGATCTAAGTAAAGCAAAGTCATTTCAATCTCATCGCCTTCTCTTACCTCTCCATCATATGTGGTATGTGATTCTACTGCAAATGTAGTTTTTTTTTCTTTTATGGCTGAATTTTCACCCATATTAAATTTTTTTAAAACAGTTTCCCAAGCAGAATCAAATAGATGAATATAAAATGCTAAATTCATATGTTTGTTATAATCAGTCCATTCTGGCTTAACTATTCCATTTAATAAAAAAATACTCACTTGTTGGATCCTCCAAAATAGGATACTACATTTTATTTATATGAACAATAAAGTTATATTATCTTGTGCAGTTACAGGTTCAGGAGATACAGCTAAAAAACACCCAAATCTTCCAATTACACCCAAACAAATTGCTGAATCTTCAATAGAAGCAGCTAAGGCTGGCGCATCAATAGTGCATATTCATGTAAGAGAGGCAGATGGTAAGCCGAGTAGAAATCTAGAATATTACAAAGAAACCTTTGACAGAATTCGTTCAAGCGAAACTGATGTTGTTATTAATTTTACAACTGGTATGGGTGGAGATTTTGAAGTTGGCGAAGGAAAAAATCCTCTTAATCCAGTTGGACCTAATACAGACATGATTCATGCACTAGATAGATTAGAGCATGTAGAAAACCTTTTACCAGAAATGTGTACTCTAGATTGTGGCTCCCTTAATTTTGGTGATAATAATATGACTTTCATTCATACCCCGGTTCAACTAAGAAAAGCTGCTAAAAAAATGCAAGAACTTGATGTAAAACCTGAAATGGAAGCTTTTGAAATGGGTCATCTCTGGTTTGCAAATCAACTTTACAATGAGGGTTTAATAAATGATCCTCCTTGGTATCAAATTTGCTTAGGCATTCCTTGGGGCGCACCTGCAAATACAAACTCAATGAAAGCAATGTCTGATATGATTCCAAAAAATGGTTTATGGGCTGGATTTGGCATAGGAAGAATGCAAATGCCAATGTTAGCACAATCAATTTTACTTGGAGGCAATGTTAGAGTTGGTTTAGAAGATAATTTATATCTAGAAAAGGGTGTTTTTGCATCAAATGCACAACTTGTTGAAAAAGCAATAAGAATTATTGATGAAATAGGTTCAAGTGTCCTTACTCCTGATGAAACAAGAAATAAATTAAAACTCAATAAACGTTAATTAAAAATGATAATAAAATCTAATTTTATTACGTTAAAAAGATATATTCCATCAGGAATGCCTTCTTTAGATGATTTTGCTATAAAATCTGAGAAAATAAATTTTAAAGTAAATGATCAAATACTAGTTAAGAATGAATGGATATCAGTTGATCCTTATATGAGAGGAAGAATGACTGAAAGAAAAAATTATATAGACCCATTTGAATTAGGTAAGCCTATGGAAGGTGGCGCTTTAGGGAAGATAATAGAAAGTAATAATAAAGAATTTAAAAAAGGAGAATATGTAATTAGTAATTTTGGGTGGAGAGATTATTTTATTTCAAGTGATAATTTTTTAACAAAAATAGATGTTCAAAAATTTCAACCGCAAACATTTTTAGGCCCTTTAGGGTTTACTGGTCATACAGCTTATATAGGTCTATTTAAAATTGGACAATTAAAGAAAAATGATATTGTTTTAGTTTCATCTGCTGCTGGCTCTGTTGGATCTATTGTATGTCAAATTGCAAAAATTAATGGATGTAAAGTCATAGCTTCAACAGGAAGTGATGAAAAAGTTAAATGGTTAGAAAAAGAGCTAGGAGTAGATCATGCTTTTAACTACAAAAAAATAGATAATTTAGTTTTATATTTAAAAGAAATTAATCCTGAAGGTTTTGATCTATATTTTGATAATGTAGGCGGAGACTTTCTTGAAGCTGCAATATACAGAATGAAAAATTATGGTAAAATAGTAATTTGTGGAAGAATTTCACAAATGAATGCAACTTCACCTAGCCCAGGTTTAAAAAATATGGCACATGTTTTAGTCAAAAGATTAACTATAAAAGGTTTTTTAATATTTGATCATCTCAATGACAAAGAGGAATTTTATAATGATATGACTTATTGGATAAAATCGAATAAGCTTAAATTCAAAGAAACTATTGTTGATGGATTAGAAAATACACCTAAAGCATTTATAGAATTATTAAAAGGAAGAAATCTAGGGAAAATGTTAGTTAGAATAGGTTAATTTGTGATGTATGGTGATGTGCCTCTAAAACCAATATTAAGATTTAATTGCTTATCTATTGGAGGAAAGGCTCTTTGCTGACATTCTATTCGAGGACAAATTCTACAAGAAATTCCTATTTTGGTTTCTAAATTTTTATTTTGTAAATCAATACCTTCAGAATATGTCAACTCTTTAGCAAATCTAATGTCACATCCCAAACCTATAGAAACAAAACTTTTCGGTATGCCATGTCTTTCTATTCCCTTTTCAAAAGATCTTGCTATACAAAAATACACTTTTCCATCTGGCATTCTAGAGATTTGTGTATTAATTCTTCCAGGATTTAAAAAAGCACTATAAACATTCCATCTTGGGCAAGCTCCTCCATGTCTAGGTATATGAATTCCAGAAAGTGAAAATCTTTTAGAAACGTTTCCAGCTATATCAGTTTTTAGAAAATGAAATGGTACTCCTTCATTTTTAGGACGCTGTAATGTAGTAAGCCGATGAGTAACTTGCTCAAAACTAGTTGCGAAATGATGCATTAATAATTCTACATCATATCTATATTTTTTAGCACTATCTAGAAATTCTTCATATGGCATTAAAATAGATGCAGCTAAATAATTTAAAAGAGAAATCTTTAAAAGAGAAACAACATCTTTAGAAGCAATTTTATTATCTGCTATAATTTGATCTATTTTTTCTTCACCTGAAGAGAGGGCTATTTGAAAACAAATATTAAAATTTCGTGCAGAATAAGTTATCATTTCCGATAAAAAAAGTGTTTTTGAACTTTTATTAAATTTCTTAACAAATTTTTGATCATCTTCCGGAGGAACAAATTTTATCGTTATACCATGGTGATTTTTTAAATATTGAACTAATTTATAACCAACTAAACTTATTATACTTTTGCCTTTTTCAAAGCCAATTTTTTTTCTTATATCTTCAGCAATCATTTCTAATTCATGAAAGTAATTTTTATTTTCTTGTAAAAAATCAGAAACTATTTCAACAGGAAGCCTTGATAAATCTTTTTTATTTTTAACTGACTCTATATCAAGTATTTCAAGTTTATCTTGCATATCTTCGGATAGATTTTTTTGTTTATCATTAAGAATCAAAAATGCTTTAGCGAGATTTGGATTACTCGATATAAACTCAGTTGTTTCTTGATTAGTTATATCTAAGTCATCAAACATATCATTACTTAAAGCATCCATAACATCAGATAACAGTCTTTGATTACTTTCTAATGTTAAATCTTTCAAAGATAATGATAGTTCATTCCCTATTTTTATTAATAAAGGAACAGTAATTGTTCTTCTTCCGCTTTCTATTAAATTTAAGTAACTGGGTGAAATACCAAGTTTTTTAGATAGATCTGACTGTGATAAACCTTTTAGCCTCCTCTCTTTTCTAATTTTAGATCCTATGTTTGATAATTCACTACTATTCATTTTTACAATATTTACAAATTTACAATATTTTATATTCAATTAATTACAATATTTACTAGGAAAAATAAAGAAATATATTGATATTTATTAAAATTGTAAATATTGTAAATATCACTTATTATGAAGATTAAAAATAAAAAAGATAATAAAATTTTTTTGAAATCTCCTAAGAAAATTACTAAAAATAGTGAGAAACCTAATAATTTGTTTAATTTCAATAACACTGAACTTTTTTATAGTAATCGCTATGGGTGGTCATTAAGAAAAGCTTTATAAGTTTTTTATATTTATTCCCTTAAATTATTAACTCCTAACCAAAAAAAGAGTCCTAAGGGGCTCTTTTTTATTATGTGCTATTATAAAATTTTAAATCTATAGGATCTTCAGAAGGTTTCCCTAAAATCAAATCAGAAGCTTTTTCAGCTATCATTAATGTAGAGGCATTTAAATTTCCACTAACAATATCAGGCATTATAGATGAATCTACAACTCGCAAATTTTTAATTCCGTGAACTCTAGTTTCAGGATCAACAACTGACATATTATCTATACCCATTTTATTCGTGCAGGATGGATGGTAAGCTGTTTCAGCAGTATTCTTTATTACGTCATCTAGTTCTTCATCTGTTTTAATATTATTTCCTGGCAGAATTTCATCTCCAATATACTCCTCCATAGATTTTTGATTAAAAATATTTCTTGCTATTTTAGCACAATCTCTCATTTGTTTTCTGTCAGATTCTGTTTCTAAATAATTAAATTGAATTAAAGGTAATTCTTTGGGATTAGAGGACTTAAGTTTTACCCATCCTCTACTTGTAGGTCTGTTAGGACTAGCGTGAAATTGAAAAGAATGCATTTCTGGATTTTTCAATCCATGATCAATTACTAGAGATGGAAAAAAATGAAATTGTATATTGGGATGTTCATAGTTCTTAGAACTTTTTACAAAACCGCCTAATTCCAAATGGGAATGAGCTAATAACCCTTTTTTTAAAATAAACCACTGTAAACCATGATAAAGTTTCATAAATGGATTATTAAAAAGACTATATAAAGTAACAGGTTTTTTAGATTTATGTTGAACATAAACTTCTAAATGATCTTGTAAATTTTTACCTACTCCCGGCAAATCATGAACAACAGTAATACCATGGTCACTCAACTCCTTATGGTTGCCAATACCTGAAAGTAGTAAAAGTTTTGGAGAATTAATTGAGCCACAACTGATGATAACCTCTTTATTTGCAATAAATTTTTTATTTTTACCTTTAATTTCCAACTCAATACCTTTTGCAACTTTATTTTCTATGATTATTTTATGAACTTCGGTATTTAAAAAAATGTCAATATTTTTTCTTTTTAAAGCTTCTTTTAAATAAGCTTTTCCAGCGCCATATCTTTTTCCTTTATCTATTGTAAGATCAAATGTGCAAAATCCGTCTTGCTTAAAGCCATTTGGGTCTTTAGTATAATCATAACCTGCCTCAATTGCTGCATTTATAACAGCTTGATGAAGAGGAAATTTTTCATTAATTTTAGATTTCATGATTTTTAAAGGTCCCGTTTTTCCTCTAAATTCACTTTCATCTTCAGACCAAGATTCTAGTTTTTTAAAATATGGAAGTACATGTTTATAACTCCAATTTTTAAGGCCTTTTTGAGCCCATCTATTAAAGTCCTGGGGATGGCCTCTTATATAGACCATACCATTATGAGATGAACATCCTCCTGTCATTTTTCCTCTTGGGCAAAAAATTCTTCTATTATTTAAATATGGCTCAGGTTCAGAAAAATACTTCCAATTGATTTTAGGATCATGCATTGTATATAAAATTGCACTAGGCATATCTACTTTCCACGATTCACTTGATGGACCAGCTTCTATTATAGCTATAGAATTTTTTGAATCTTGAGATAATCTGTTTGCCAAAACACAACCAGCAGATCCAGCTCCAACAATTATATAATCAAAATTTAACATTAATTCATTTTTTCAGTATTTCCATCAACTGTCATTATTTGACCAGATATTTTTTTTGCCTCATCAGTTAATAAAAAAAAAGCCATATTTGAAATATCTTCTTTTGAAACAAACGAATTAAGAGAAACCATCGATTCAAGATCTTTTTTAATTGATTTATAGGATAAACCTGAAATTTTAGATTTAGCTCTGATAACTCGTTTCATTCTATTGCCTTCAACTGAACCAGGACATATTGCATTTACTCTAATATTATGTTTGCCCATTTCCATAGCAAGTGTTTTAGTTATGCCTATTATTGCCCATTTAGTTGCAGCATATGGAGAGCGATATGGAAAACCATATAAACCCGCAGTAGAAGAAACATTAATTATTGAACCTCCTGATTTTTTTTTAAGAAGCGAAGTCGCAAACTTAGTAAAATAAAAATGACTATTAATATTAGTATCAATGGTTTCTCTCCAATCATTTATCTTAATATTTTCTATTTTTGATGTTGGCCCTGCTATACCTACATTATTTATTAATCCATCAATTTTTTTGATGTGATGTTTTATGAATAAAAAATATTTTTCTACTTCTCTATAATTATTAGCATCTAAAACTTTGGTGTATAGATTTTTTTTATATTTTTTTTGATTTTTAATTATATTAATTGCATCTTTATTTTTATCGCTTACAAAAACTTTTGCTCCATTATCCAAACACTTTTTAGCAATTGACCAACCAATACCTTCTGCTGCCGCAGATATAACTATATTTTTATTATTTAATACTTTATTACTCATTAAGAGTATTTTTGCTCAAAGATACAGCTAATTCTTTTTCTGTAATATACCCCATCGTGTGCCCCTTGCCGTCAACTACTAAAATAGTAGAACGATCTTTTAACACTTTTGGTAAAAATTCTTCAACATAAACACCTCCGTCAACTTTAAATGTATTTCCTAAAGTTATATTTTTGGAGTCAACTTCATTTGCTTTTTTCATTATTGTTTTTGCTTTTAAAACTTTGGCTCTATTTACATCCTTTACAAAAGCAGTTACATATTCATCTGCAGGATTCATAATTATTTCTTCTGGTTTTCCAACTTGAACTAATCTACCACCATTTAAAATACCAATATGATCACCTAACTTAAGAGACTCATCAAGATCATGAGTAATAAATACAATGGTTTTCTTTAATTTAGATTGAAGCTCAACTAATTGTTTTTGCATATCACTTCTAATTAATGGATCTAAAGCACTAAAAGCTTCATCCATTAAAAGAATTTTAGGATTAGTAGCTAGTGCCCTAGCAAGTCCTACTCTTTGCTGCATGCCTCCAGATAATTGATTTGGGTATTGATCTTCAAAACCTTGCAATCCAACTGATTCAATTTGAGTTAATGCAATGTTGTTTCTTTCCTCTAGATCTTTACCCTGGATCTCTAAACCATAAGCAACATTCTGAATTACTGTTTTATGAGGAAATAAACCAAAGCGCTGAAATACCATGCTCATCTCATTTTTTCTAAATTCAATAAGCTGTTTTTCACTAAGAGCCATAACATTAGTTCCGTCAACTACAACTTCTCCATCTGTTGGGTCTATTAACCGATTGATATGTCTAATGAGGGTTGATTTGCCAGAGCCAGATAAACCCATACATACAAAAGTTTCTCCTTCTTCAACTGAAATTGATACATTATCAAGGCCAACTGTATGCCCTGTTTTTTCTAATATCTCTTCTTTTGTAGCTCCTTCTTTAACCATAGGAAGAACAGAAGAAGGTTCATTTCCAAATATTTTATATACATTCTTTATTTCTATTTTTGGCATCTTATTTTTTTATTTTCTTAACTGGTTGATTTCTTTCTTGTATTTTTTCTCCATATGCTTGGGTCATCCTATCTAAAACAATTGCTAATAAAACTATAGCTAACCCGGCTTCTAACGCAGCTCCTACATTTAATTGTTGAAGACCTAAAAGAACTTCATCTCCTAATCCTCTAGTTCCTATCATAGAGGCTATTACAACCATTGCTAATGCCATCATTGTACATTGATTAATTCCTTGCATAATATTTGGTAGAGCTAAGGGAATTTGAACTCCCCAAAGTTTTTGTTTTTTATTAGCTCCAAAAGATTCTGCTGCTTCTATAATTTCTTTATCGACTAATCTAATTCCTAGATCTGTTAACCTTATTAATGGAGGAACAGCATATATTACAATTGAGATTATTGCTGGAATTGCCCCTAAACCAAATAAGATTATTCCAGGAATTAAATAACAAAAAGCTGGAATAACTTGCATTAAATCTAAAATAGGTAATATAATGTTTCGTACTCTGGAGTTACGCGCCATCGCTATTCCTACTGGAATACCAATAATAACACATAATGCCATACCAACAACAACCATTGTAGTTGTTTCTATAGCCTTATCCCAGAATCTTGGATTAAGAAATCCTATAAAAAAAGTACAAAAAGCAACGAAAACAGTAGTGCCAATTTTTTTTCCGCTTGAAAAATATGTTATTGCTATAACAGCTATTATTACAAGTGGCCAAGGAGCTTCAACAATAAAATTCTTTACTTCAGAATAAGCCCTTAATAAACCATAACCTATTGCATCAAATATTAAACCATACTTATCTATAAAGACTTTCCACCCACTATTAACCCAGTCTCTAATAGGTGTATCAAGCCATTTTGGCCAATCATTTAACCATTTATAATTTGTAAGTAAATCAGTTACATTATCAGGTTTTTTTTTAGAAGTTGAATAACTGACAAAAACTAAAACAAAAAATAATATTAGATAAACAAAATAATAAATATTTTTAGGAATTTTTTTCATTTGTTATAGAATCCTAGGGGAATTTACCCCTAGGAATAAAATGTATTAAAGTGAACCTTTTACTTTAGCTGCAACGTCTGCAGATACCCAAGATTCCCAATCTGAATTATTTTTCAAATAATGCATAGCTGTAGCTTCCATATCTCCACCAGATACATCTACATAATAAGCTAAAAGATCATTAACTTGACTTGTAGGCATAGTGTATGCTTTGACAAAAGCTGTAATGTCTGCATTGTCACTAGCATAAGCTCCGGTTACTAATTTAGTTAAAGCCATGTCTTTATATTCACATGCGCAACCTTTTTTCCAAGCTCCTTCACCATCAGCTTGTATAGCTCTTACATTTTCTTGAAGTTTACCCCAGCAATCTGAATCATAAGCAGGTTCAGATAGGCGAACCATATCAATTTCTGGTTTTCCCATTAAGCTTGTTGGAGTCCAATAATAAGTTAAAATTGGTTTGTTTTTAGAAAACGCTGCTGAAATATTTGCATCTAAAGCTCCTCCTGAACCCGGATCATAGTTTGTATATAATTCGTCTAATCCGTATTCTTTCATTTTAACTAAATTAACAGTGTAGCAAGACCACCCTGAAATACAACTTGTTGCTCTTCCTTTAGATGGATTTTCGGGATCTTTGAAAAGCTCCCATACACCAGGTTTTTTGAGATCTTCAACACTAGTAATGCCATATTCTTCAGAAGTTTTTCTATCTACAAACCAAGCTTGCTCTGATGCAGGAGTATTAATACCAGCATCAACTAGATTTCCTGAAGCTATTTCTGGATCAATCCATTCAGCATTGTTATCTGCCCAATGCTCGAATATCATATCTAATTGTCCATCTACTAAAGCTGTTAAAATAGGAATAGTACTTCCTTTAGTAACATCTACCTCGCAACCATATCCATTTTCTAAAATATATGCCCCAACAGCTGTATGAATATTTGCACTATCCCAATCAAAGTCACCTATTCTTACTTTACAATCAGCGTTAGCAGAGCCAGCACCTAAAGTAAAAAAAGAAACAAATAATAAGGATAATATAGAATTTTTTATGAATTTCATAAATTTCCCCCTATAATTAAATTAATTTAAATATTTTTACTATTAAACTCTTATTAAGTGAAAATTCAACATATAAAATGAATTAAAACGGTTATAATTTAGTTATAAATAGATAAATGTTGTTAAAATATTAAAAAATCTTAAATATATGCAATTATTCAAAATATATCCAAATCTCACAGTTATTATAGCTAGTTTTTTCTGGGGAACTTATTGGATACCTCTTAGATTTTTGAATGAAAATAGCAATAACTCAATCTGGCCTATTTTTTTAAGTTTTTTAATTCTTTCATTTTTTTTAATAAAGCCACTCTTAAGATCCATAAAAAATATTTTTTATTATCAAAATTATTTTTTCATTTTAGGATGCCTATTAGCAAGTCTAGCAATTGTATTATACTCAGAATCTCTTTTAAGAGGGGAAATAGCTAAAGTAGTAATTTTATTTTATCTATGTCCTATTTGGGGCACTATTTTTGCAAAAATCATTTTAAATCACAAATTTACCATATCTAGAATTATATCAATATTTTTTGGAATTATAGGACTTGGAATTATAATTAAAATAGATAAAGGAGTATTTTACCCTTCTTCTATTGTAGAGTTAATTGCTTTAGCTGCAGGAGTAACCTGGGCACTGTCTTTAACTTTTTTTTCTATATCAAAAAAAACTTCTGGGATTGAGAAAACTTCAATAACTAGTTTTTTGATCCCTACTATATATTTAATAGTATCAATGATTCCTGGAGGAAGAGATTTCTATATTTCAGATAAATTATTTTATTTCTCTAACACTTATATTTGGATATTATTATTTGCAACTGTTTGGCTTTTACCTTCAATTCTGTTAACATATTTTACAGTTGAAATTTTAGATCCAGGTAGAATTAACATTCTTTTAGCGTTTGAAGTAATTGTTGGTATTTTTTCTGCTGCAATCTTAACAATTGAAATAATTGGAATTAGAGAAATTCTTGGTGCTTTTTTTGTTATTTCTGCATGCTTTATTGATGTATTTTATAAAAAATCTCAAACTAGATATCCATAAAAAAGAAATTTATATACTAGTTTTTTATTTACAAAATATATTCAATCATTAGAAAATTAAACTTTAAATTAATAATTTAATGTCTGAAACATTTGAAATAAAAAATATATCAATTAATAGTAATACTTTAGATATAGAATGGAAAGATGGTAAAAAAAGTAATTTTCTTTTCATGTGGTTAAGGGATAATTGCCCTAATGATGTGCACCCAACTGCTAATCAAAGAACTTTTGATCTTTTAACTGTTTCTGAAGATATTCATCCTAATGAATATAAAGTTAATAATAAAGGACAGTTGGAAATAAAATGGAGCGAAGGTAATCACACAAGTTACTTTGAGCCGAAATGGTTAAAAAATAATTGCTATACACTTAAAAGTGACAAAAAATATATTAGTCCTTATTTTCTTTGGGACTCTAGCTTGCAAAATAATTTAGAGAAAATATCTCTAAACTATACTGATGTTATAAATGATGAATCATATTTAGAAAATTGGCTAGAAATATTAAATATTTATGGTTTCTCAATTATAAAAAACTCACCTATAGAACAAAAATCAGCTTTACAAATTTTGAATAAAATAAGTCATATTAGAGAAACTTTTTTTGGCACTCCATTTGAAGTAATTAACATTCCTAATCCTAATAATACTGCTTATACTGCTGAACGCCTATGTAATCATACAGATTTACCATATTACGAATATGCTCCAGGATATCAATTTTTACACTGTTTAGTAAATGATGCTGAGGGAGGCCTGTCAAAAGTTGTAGATGCATTTAAAGTTGCAAATTTTCTAAGAGAAAATGAAAGGGAAATGTTTGAAACTTTAACATCTGTCCCTGTTAAATTTAAAGATAATGACTATACTCAAACAACTATTAGAATTTTTCATTCACCTTTAATCACTTTAAATAAAGATAATGATTTTAACGATATAAGATTTAGTGTCGCTACTATGGGAGCGGTTGATTGTCATCCAAAAGAAATGGCAAAATTCTATAAAGCATATAGAAAATTTGCTTCTTTACTTCATGATGAAAAATATTGTGTATCATTTAGATTAAAATCTGGGGATATATTTTGTTTTAATAACAGAAGAATACTACATGGAAGAACTCAATTCGATCCTAATTCAGGCCATAGACACCTTCAAGGTTATTACATTGATAGAGATGAAATAGTTGCAAAACTAAATTATTTAAAAAAAATAGAATGCTAAAAAATTTATATTGTTAATGAACTTTCTAAAAATTTATCGATTTTGCCGTCTAGAACATCATTCGTATTAGAAGTTTCATAATTAGTTCTTAAATCTTTAACTAATTTATAAGGATGCAATATATAAGATCTTATTTGATTTCCCCACCCTATATCTTTTTTTTGAATATGAAGTTTATTTTCGATATCTTTTCTTTTTCTTAACTCCAATTCATATAATCTTGATTTTAACATATCCAATGCATGAGATTTATTTTTATGCTGAGATCTATCTGTTTGACATTGAACAACAATATTAGTCGGCATGTGTGTAATTCTTACAGCGCTATCAGTTGTATTTACATGTTGTCCACCTGCCCCAGATGAACGAAATGTATCTATTCTTAATTCAGCTTCATTTATTTCTATATCAATTTTTTCATTAACTTCAGGATAAATCCAAACACTTGCAAAACTTGTATGTCTCTTTTTATTACTGTCAAAAGGAGATATTCTAACTAGTCTATGAATTCCACTTTCATTTTTTAGCCATCCGTAGACATATTCACCAACAATCTTTATTGTTGATGATTTGATGCCAGCCTCTTCTCCCTTAGATTCTTGCAAAATTTTAACTTTAAAATTTTTATCTTCTGCCCATCTAATATACATTCTTTTTAACATATCTGCCCAATCTTGACTCTCAGTTCCTCCAGCACCAGCATGTATCTCTATAAAAGTATTATTTTCATCTGCTTCATTATTTAACAAAAATTCAAATCTATTTTTTTTACAAGAATCTAAAATTTTTAATGAAAAATCAAATGTTTCTTGAATTAAATTATTTTCTTTTTCTGTTTCTAGAATTGAATTCAATTCAACAAGATCTTTATAATCTTTTTCAATATTAGATATAGATTTTATTTTTTTTTCAATTGAGGCAATATCTTTAAAAATTCTTTTAGCCTTATCTTCTTTATCCCAAATATTTGGATTTTCTGCTTGATTTTTTAATTCAATAAGTTGATTTTTTAAATCTTCAAGGTCAAACTACCCTCCTTAGAAGGATTAAATTCTCTTTAATTAAATTAATATTTTTATGAATTTCCTCTAATTTCATTTTTATTATTCCTCCAACAACAAATTTCCAGTGCCGCTTAAAGTATCTGACAAAACTGATCCCAAACTATCTAAAACTATTATATCACTATTATATGGTTCTGTTCCAATAATAAATGGTTCTAAAACCCCTTGTTCATTTTGAGTTTGCTTACCTGTTTTACTATCAATTCTAACAAAACTCATACCTTTTGGTATTCTAAAGGGAATTTTATTTTTATTTGCTAGTGCTTTATTCATATAACTTTTAAATATTGGTACAGCTACTTTAGATCCTGTTTCTTTATATCCTAAGGATTTAGGCTGATCAAATCCTACATATACCCCTACAACTAAATCGGGAGAAAAACCTATGAACCAAGCATCCTTATTATCATTTGTAGTTCCAGTTTTTCCTCCAAGAGGAATATTCAATTGATTGATTTTTTTTCCAGTTCCTCTTTTAACAACTCCTTCAAGCATAGATGTAATTTGGTAAGCAACTTTTGTATCAATTATATACGTGTCATTAGACTCAATGATAGGAAGATTAAAATTTAATTTTTTAGATAATTGATTACAATTAATACATTTCTTTTCATCACTTTTGAATATTAATTTACCTCTTCTGTTATGAATGCTCTCGATTAATTTTGGTGAAATCTTTTTACCTCCATTAACCATCATTCCATAAGCTAAAGTTAAATTTTTTAAGCTTACTAAACCTGCGCCTAAAGCCATAGAGAGATTATTATCAAGATATTTATCTACATCAAATAATTTAGCTGTGTTTTTTATATGATTCATTCCAAGTTTATCTGCTAGTCTTATAGTCATCAAATTTCTTGATTTCTCTATTCCTATTCTCATTGTGCTTAATCCATAAAATTTATCAGTATAATTTGAAGGCTTCCATTTAGGCAATCCAGGTCCTTGATCAATTACATATGGAGCATCAAGAATTAAAGTGGAAGGGGAGTAACCTTTTAATAGAGCTGAAATATAAATAAATGGCTTAAATGCCGAACCAGGCTGTCTTTTTGCCTGAGTAGCTCTATTAAATTCACTTAAATTAAAGCTATACCCACCAGATAAAGCCAGAATTTTACCTGAGTGAGGATCTATTACAATTATTGCTCCATTTACTTCAGGAATTTGTCTAATTACTAATTTTCCCCCATTTATTTCTTCAATATATAAAAGGTCTCCCAAATCAAATTGTTCATCTTTAAGCCACTCATTTTCATTTATAAACTCTACCTTTAATTCATTATCTTTAATATCTTTTAAAATTAATTTCTCATCTTCATATCCTGAAACTATGCAAATTTTCCATTTCTGTGGGAAAGGATTTACTACATTCTTTATATCTTCAGTTTTTATGCTTATTTTATTTAAATTAATTATTGATCCTCTCCACCCATATCTTTTATCGTAAATATTTAATCCTTCATATAAAGAAGAATCTGCAATATCTTGAAAGAAAGTATTCAAAGTTGTTTTTACAACTAAGCCCTCTTCATAAAGTGTGTTTTTACCATAATCATTATATAAAATTTTTCTGATCTCTTCCCTGTAATATTCTGCTTTTATTGAATTACTTGATTCTCTTTTTATTACTTTTAAATTTTTATCTTTAAAAATTAAGTCTCTTCTATCAATATAATTATTTGAGTACATTTGTTCTATTACCCAATTTCGTCTTTCTATTGCATTTTCTTTATTTTTAATAGGATGATAATTGTTAGGTGCTTTGGGCAAAGCCGCTAAATATGCCACTTCTTCTAAATTCAAATTTGATATTGATTTATTGAAATAATTTAGACTTGCAGCAGCAACACCATAAGATCCATAACCCAAATAAATATCATTTAGATATAACTCTAGAATTTGATTTTTTGTTAGAACTTGCTCAATTCTAATCGCAAGAATAATTTCTTTAAATTTTCTTTTAAAAGAAACCTCATTATTTAATAAAAAATTTTTTACAACTTGCTGTGTAATTGTAGATGCTCCTATTAACCTTTTATTTTGACCTATGTTCAAAATATTTGATAGCGAAGCTCTAACAATTGCAAAAATATCTATTCCAATATGTTTATAAAAATTTTTATCTTCAGCTGAAATAAAAGCATGAATCAAATTATCTGGTATTTTATCTATGGGGACAAATAATCTCTCTTCAATAAAATATTTATCTAACAATTTTCCATCAGAAGTAAAAACTTGAGTAGTTAATGAAGGATTGTAATCTTTTAATTCTGTATAACTTGGCAAATCTGGGGCTATTTTCCATAAACCATAAAAAATAGCGCCAAAGCTTAATATTATCAAAATGATTAAGATTTTGACTAAAAAATTCAAATAATTATAGAAAATTTTCATAATTTAAATTTGTAAGTTGAGAAAAAGATAGAAATATGACATTAACAAAAAAATAAACAATAAAATGATATGTATAAGTTAAATTCATATAAAAATTCATTAATTTTTCAATTTTTTAATAAAAAAAAATATACAGTTTTTTATAATACTTGTGGAGTTCTAAAAAAATGCAAAAAAATATACTTATTGATTCATCCTCAAGTGAACAGATACGATATGCTTTAACACTTGATGGAAAACTAGATGATTTTGAAATCGAAAAAACAAAAAAGACGGCAGCAAAGGGTGATTTATTCCTTGCAAAAATATCAAGAGTTGAGCCTTCATTACAAGCAGCTTTTGTAGATTACGGTGCGAATAGACATGGGTTTTTGCCATTAACAGAAATTCATCCTGATTATTTCAAAATTCCTGTTTCAGATCAGGATTCTTTAAAAAAACTTTATGCTGAAATACATGAAGATGAAAACAACATAGAAAAAATTCACTTAGATGAACCTGAAGAGGATAGCACAGAAAATAAAAAAGATCCCTATATAAATAATAAAAGAAGATACTTAAATTTTTTTAAGAAATATAAAATTCAAGAGGTAATTAAATCTAGACAGGTAATACTTGTTCAAATAAACAAAGAGGAACGTGGACTCAAAGGTGCGGCTTTAACGACATTTTTATCATTCGCAGGAAGATATTGTGTGTTAATGCCTAACACTCTTAACAATAATGGAATTTCTAGAAAAATATCTGATATAGAAGAGAGAAAAAAAATTAAACAAATTTTAGAAACTATAAAAATTCCTGAAAACATGGCTGTCATAGTTAGAACAGCAGGTATTGGCAAAACTAAAAAAGAAATAACAAAAGACTTAGACTACTTAATATCTCAATGGAATTCTATAAGAAAAAAAACTTTGAAATCAACTGCGCCTTGTATAATTCATGAAGAAGGTAATATCATTAATAGAGTCGTGAGAGATGTTTTAACAAATGATATAGATCAAATGATTATAGAAGGAAAAAATGAATACGAAAATACAAAAAAATTTGCAAAAAAAATAGTACCTTCTTTAATTAAGAAAATTAAATTATATAAAGATACAGAAAGAACTTTATTTAACGAAAAAAACATTGAAAATCAAATTAACGAATTATTCAGCTTAAAAGTAAACCTTAAGTCTGGCGGTTCTATTGTTATCAATGCAACGGAAGCTCTTGTTGCAGTAGATGTTAACTCTGGAAAAAATACATTTCAAAGAAATATAGAAAACACTGCTCTAAATACAAATGTTGAAGCAGCAAAAGAAATAGCAAGACAAATGAGATTAAGAGATTTAGCAGGATTAATTGTTATAGATTTTATTGACATGGAAGACTACAGAAACAATTTTAAAGTTGAAAAAACCCTAAAATCATCTCTTAATCAAGACAGAGCTAGAATTCAAGTTGGTCGAATAAGTATGTTTGGATTGCTTGAATTATCAAGACAAAGATTAAGAACAAGCTTAATTGATTTAGCCTTTCAAAGATGTAATTATTGCAATGGTTCAGGATTAATAGTTAATCCAGATGCTGTTTGCGATCAAATTTTAAAAGTGATTAATGAAAAATTATTAAATAATATAAATTCTGATATACAAGTAAGATGCAATTCATCATTAGGTGATATTTTATTAAATTCAAAAAAAGATAAAATTATTAATATTGAAAACAAATTTAATTCTAAAGTAATTTTTAAATTTGATAACAATTTTTCACTTCATGAGCCTGTAATTAATTTAGTTGAAACTAATGAAAAAAAACTTATTGAAAATAATAAAATAAATTCAAAAAAAATAAATTTAAAAAATAAAGATAAAAGAAAAATTATTAAAGATAAAAGCGTAAAAAAGAAAACTTTAAAAAAAATTGATGAAAAAGATAAAATTAAAGAAATTAATGATGAAAATGATTCTCAAAAAAGTGGTTGGTGGGCTCAATAAATTGATCAAAAGAAGTTTTTTAATAATATATTTTTTTTTTGCATATTTAAAGCAAATGCCGCAGTAATTTATGATCATGAAATCAATGTTTTTGTTTCAGATTTAATTAAATTAACAAGCCTAGATAATAGTGAATATTCATTTACTATAATTTTAAATGATAATCCAAACGCATTTGTAACTGACAATAATATTTTAATTTTTACAACTGGTTTGCTTAAAAAAATTAACAGTTCTGAGGCTTTAGTCGGAATAATAGCACATGAAATAGGACACATTAGAAATTTTCATCATACAAAAAGAAAACAATCATTAGATAATCTAAAACAAACTAATCAAATTGGTAATCTAATATCTATAACATCATCAATTCTGCTTAAAAATCCAGATTTGCTTGTTCAAACTGCTTTGACAAACAAAACAGGAATAGAAAATTATTATTCGACATATAGTAAGGATCAGGAAAAAGAAGCAGATCTTTTTGCTATACAAAGACTAAATAAACTTAATATTTCTACAGATTATTTGATAAAATTTCTTAAATTTTTAAATATTGAATCTATTAAAAAAGGCAGAACAAAAGATTCAAATTTTTTTTCAACTCATCCAAGTTATGAAGAAAGATTAAATAGTTTTAAAACTTTATCTACCAGTAATAATAATTTAGAAGAAAAATATAACACAAAACTTTTTTCAATTAAGGCAAAATTATATGGCTACACTGAAAATAATTTCGATAATATAGTTTTTTCTGAAAATGATTTAAACTATGCGAAAGCAATACAACTAAGTCAAGAGGGAAAACTATTAGATTCTTTAAGAAAGATAAATAATTTAATAAAAATTAAAAATGACAATCCTTATATATTAGAAACAAAAGCTGATATTTTATACAACCATGGATATCTTGAAGAAGCAAAAATTTTTTATACAAAATCCTTAAATATTGATAACACAAATATTTATGCAAAAAAGAGACTTTTTGAAATTGATTATGAAAATATAAATAATGAAAATAGTATCCATATTGAGAATGAATATCATGATCTAATTTTTAATTATTTTAATGATAAAGATTTTTATCTTAAATGGTATAAAATATATGCAAAAAATGATAAAAAAGATAGAATGTATTTTATAAGTGGAATTTTAAATCTTATTAATAAGAAAAAAGATAACGCAATAAATGATCTGGAAACTGTTAATAAGATTTCAAATGATAAAAATCTAATAAATAAAAGCAAAATTCTATTAAAAAAAATTAAAAATGGATAATGGATCTCTTACCTTTAATGATTACAAAACTCTATTAGATAATAAAATTATTATATCTAAAACTTTTAATCTAAAACAAATTCAACCATCTAGTATTGATTTGTCATTAAGCAATGAAGGCTATGAAATTTCATCAAGTTTTTTATCATCAAATGGTAAAGTTAAAAAAAAATTAAATAATTTCATAAAAAAGAAAATAAATATTGAAAATGGTATCAAGCTAAAGAGAAATAAGACATACTTATTTAAATTAAATGAAAAAATAAACTTAAAAAGGAATTTGTTTGGTAAATGTAATCCAAAAAGCAGTACAGGAAGACTGGATATTTTTTGTAGAACTATATTTGATTACTGTAATGAATACGAAAACATACCAGTTGGTTATAGTGGAAACATGTATTTAGAGGTAACGTCTAGAGCATTTAATATTTTTATAAAGGCAGGAGAATCTTTAAATCAAATGAGAATTATTAAAAATAACCATAATTATTTAAATGACAAGATGTTATTGAAATTCAATAAGTCTAATCCAATTGTTTTTAATAGTTCAAATATACCAATAAATCCTGAAATCTCTCAAGGATTAAAAATTAGTGTTGATTTAAATGACAAAAATAAAATATCAGCCTATCAAGCAAAAAATAATGCTCCTACATTATTCTTTGAAAAAATAAAAAAACACAGGATTAGCGATTTTTGGAAACCTATAAAAGCAAAAAATAATTCAATTTTAATAAATCCTGGTAGTTTTTATATATTAAAATCAAAAGAAAAAATAAAAATACCTAAAAGCATGGCAGGTGAAATGATTCCTTATGATACAGCAATAGGTGACTTTCGAGCACATTATGCTGGTTTCTTTGACCCAGGTTTTGGGGATAATTTTGGATCACATGCTGTTTTAGAAGTTAGAACTAGTGAAGTGCCTTTTAGCTTAGAGGATGGTCAAACAATTGCAAAAATATTATATGAAAAATTAAACAAAATTCCCTCTAAAACATATGGTTTTCAAATCAATTCAAATTATCAAAATCAAAATCTTGCACTTAGCAAACACTTTAATATATTAGAGGATTAATGAAAAAAATAATTATAATTAATGGTCCTAACCTTAATCTATTAGGAATAAGAGAAACAAAGATTTACGGCAAATCAAGTTTAGAAGATATTAAAAAAATATCTATTAATAAATGTAATGATTTAAATTTAAACTTATCCTTTGTGCAAAGTAATAGTGAAAGTGAAATAATTGATTATATACATAAAACTGAAAAAGATTTTGACGGATTAATTATTAATCCAGCTGCATATACTCATACTTCTTTGGCCTTACTTGATGCATTAAAAGCTATTTCTAAGCCTAAAATTGAAATTCATATTTCAAATATATATAGTAGAGAAGAATATAGAAAAAAAAGCCTAACATCTTCAGGGGTAGACGGAATAATATGTGGATTTGGACCAAATAGTTATATTCTTGCTATTGAAGCAATTAAAAGATTAATATAAATAATCAAATATGAGTGATATAGATAAAAAAGATATAAAAAATATTGAACAATTGGAAAATATTTTAAATTCAAAAAAAATAAATAAAATAAAAATTAAAAAAGGTGAATACGAAATAGAAATAACAAAAGAATCTAATGAAATTTTAAATACTGAAAATAAAACTATAAGTCAAAACATTAAGAAACCAAATAATTCAGAAAAAAATAAAGAGGAGTTCAAGAAAGAAAATATTGTCACTTCTCCAATGGTTGGAGTAGCTTACCTATCTCCAGATCCTGAAAAACCAGCATATGTAAAAGAAGGTCAACATGTAAAGCAAGGTGACACTCTTTTATTAATTGAAGCCATGAAAACTTTTAATGAAATAAAAGCTCCTAAATCTGGAGTAATAAAAAAAATAGTATGTTTAAATAGTCAACCAGTTGAATTTGGTGAAACTTTATTAGTTTTTGAATAATGTTCAAAAAAATTCTAATTGCTAATAGAGGCGAAATAGCACTAAGAGTAATCAGGGCTTGTAGAGAATTAAATATAGATACCGTTTCAATCCATTCTGAAGCAGATGAACAAGCTATGCATGTAAAATTAGCAGATGAAAGTATTTGTGTTGGTCCATCAAATGCTCAATTAAGCTATCTTAACATACCAGCAATTATTACAGCAGCCACAATAACCAATGTTGATGCCATTCATCCTGGTTATGGCTTTTTAAGTGAAAATAAAAGGTTTGCGGAAATTGTTGAAGAACATGATTTCAAATTTATTGGACCAAAAGCTGTTCACATTGAAATGATGGGTGATAAAATTCAAGCAAAAAAAATGATGATCAAAAATAATATCCCTATTATACCTGATGAATATAATCTTGATAATACTTCAAAAATAAATGATTTTATTAAAAAATATCATCTCCCTATAATTATAAAGGCTGCAAATGGAGGTGGTGGAAAAGGAATGAGAATCATAACTAAAAATGAAGATATAGAAAAATCAATTTCTGCTGCAAAAGCGGAATCAAAAAAATCTTTTAACGATGATAAAGTTTATATTGAAAAATTACTAAATGATCCAAAACATATAGAAATCCAAATATTAGCAGATAGATTTGGAAATGTTTTATCACTTGGTGAAAGAGATTGTTCAATTCAAAGAAATCATCAAAAACTAATTGAAGAATGTCCTAGTCCAATTTTATCAGATAAACAAAGAAAGGAAATTAGTGAATTATGTGTTCAAGTAGTTAAATCATTTAAATATGAAGGATTAGGAACTTTAGAATTTTTATTTGAAAATAATAAGTTTTATTTTATGGAAATGAACACTAGACTTCAAGTAGAGCATCCAGTAACAGAAATGGTTACAGGAATTGATTTAGTTAAAGAACAAATAAGAGTTGCCTTTGGAGAAGAATTAAAAATGAAACAAAATGAAATAAAATTCAATGGACATGCAATAGAATGTAGAATAAATGCTGAACATCCTGAAACTTTTATTCCTTCTCCTGGAACTATTAGACAATATCATCAACCAGGAGGTCCCGGAATAAGAGTAGACTCTGCTATATATCAAGGTTACACAATATCGCCTCATTATGACAGCATGATCTCTAAAATCATATCCTATGGAAAAAATAGAGAAGAATCTTTAAGCAAAATTAAAAAAGCATTAGAGGAATATGTAATTATGGGAATAGACACAAATTTACAAATGCATCAAAAAATTCTTAATCATTCGAGTTTTTTATCGGGAGAATATAATATTAATTTTATGTCTAATTTTAAATGATTTCTATAATTGAAAAAGGATATCTATTAAAAATGTATAAAAATGGATATTTTCCAATGGCAAAAAACAAAAATGATTTGAATGTCAATTTTTATAAGCCTCATAAAAGATTTTTAATACCAATTAAAGAATTTCACATTCCTAAAAAATTATTTAAAGAATATAAAAAAAAAAATTTAAATTTAGTATAAATAAAAACTTTACAAGCATAATTAATAACTGCTCTAATTCTTTACGTAAAGAAAAAGATACTTGGATCAATAATACTATAATAAATACTTTTATTGAAATGCATAAAAATGGATATGCTCATTCTGTTGAATGTTGGAAAAATTCAAAATTAGTTGGAGGTCTTTATGGTCTTCAAATAGGTGCTTGTTTTTTTGGAGAAAGCATGTTTAGTAATGTTAAAAATGCTAGCAAATTATCTCTTGTTCATCTTATTGCATTATTAAACAAAAACAAATTTCAAATTTTAGATTCCCAATTTTATAATTCTCATTTATTACAATTTGGAGCATTTGAAATTTTCAATGATGAATATCAAAATTTATTAAAAAAAAATGTTAATAAAAACCACATTTTTGATAAAAAAATAAATTATTCTGAATCAATTAATATATTACAATCTTTGATCCAAATATCATAAGTTGGATGCTCAAAAGGAGAAAGAGATGGGCTTGAGGAAAGCATCCATCCTTGAAAAATTTGCTTATGATTATCATTTTTTAATTTTTCCTTAATTGAAAGCAATACATAATTTTCAGGTATCTCTTCAGGAGGTTTTTTTTTACAATCAAATATCTCAATTTCTAATGAATCAAAATAATATTTTTCACCAACAAGTATATTAAGATTTGTTATACGAGCTGTTACTTTATCTAAAATTTGTAAATCTACTGAACTACCATCTAGATAATTAGCATACAGAGGCAGATAAGAAAAAAAAAGAAGAAAAATAATATATTTTAAGGAATCCATCGCTCATATTCTTTATCTATTTTTGCTTTTTTTGAGTTTGATCTTGGATGAGAATCTGGAAAAATTGCTTTATTGGTTCCAGTCATATTAGGCAGGTGTTCCTTTTGCCAATTATATTTATGCGTATAATCGATTGGTGGTTCATTAATAGTTTTATGGAGCCAAGCATGCCAATGAGGCGGAACTTTCGAAGCTTCTATTTCTCCTTTATAAATAACCCATCTTTTTGCAACTTCTGAACAAAAATCTTTAGAGTTACAATAGTATTTATTACCAAAGGAGTCCTTGCCTACAAATCTACCACAAAAAAAAGTATATAAAAATGTTTCAAAACTCATAATTAATTTAAGTTATAATCAATTAATTTAATATTTGCCATTTTAAATATTTATCTGAATAAAAGTTTTTAATCTTTATATCTTTATATGTTGTAAATTCTTCTAATTTCCATTCTTTTTTAATTAATGTAATCTTGTCTTTATTATGAGTCATTCCATAAAATTTTGGTCCATTTAATGAAGAAAATCTCTCTAAATTTTGTAATGAATTTTCTTCATCAAAAATTTGAGCATATAACTCTAAAGAGCATGGAGCTGAAAAAATCCCAGGTTTAAGATTGCCATCATTTTGCTTGTAAATAATTTGGTGAGGTGCTGAGTCAGTTCCTATAAAGAAACTTTCATTACCAGAACACGCATACTCTCTTAAGCTTCTTAAATCTTTTTGTTCTTTAACTACTGGCATACAATAATTATGACAATTAATTTCATCATTAAAAACATCTTTTTTAGTTAGTATCATATGATGAGGTGTAATTGTTGCAGCTAGATTTTTTGTTTGATTAACAAAATCTGCTCCATACTTTGTAGAAACATGTTCTAAAACAATTTTTAAATTTGGGAAAAAACTAATTATTTTTTTTAATTCATCATCTATAAAATATTTTTCTCTATCAAATATATTAATATTTTTTCCTATTTTTTCCCCATGAATTAATAAAGGCTTATTA
>CETH01026905.1_pt1 | contig 27862 bp, 25 predicted proteins | sample 361461 | NCBI WGS metagenome assembly CETH01 (sample SAMEA2622695, study PRJEB7988) | marine metagenome | isolation source: saline water (ENVO:00002010), including
CAGAACCCTCTACTGTTAAAAATTTTCCACCTAAACTCTCAACTTGTTCCTTTGCCGTTAATCTTACATCTGTAGCAGAAACTATTGCTCCTAATCTTTTTGCAGTTGCAATTGCCTGTAATCCTGCAACTCCCGCACCGACTACTAGAACTTTTGCTGCAGGAACTGTACCTGCTGCAGTCATCATCATTGGAACTGCTTTTTGGTATTCATATATCGACTCTATAACTGCCCTGTATCCAGCTAAGTTTGCTTGAGATGATAGTACATCCATTGATTGGGCACGAGTTATTCTTGGGAGAAGATTTAGTGCAAAAATTTTAATTTTATTTTTTACGAATTTTTTTTCTTTTTCTGGATTATAGCTTGATACAATTAAATGGGAATTTTCTTTTATTATACTCAATTCTTTCTCGATCGGAAAATTAACTTTACAAATTAAATTTGATCTTGAAAGAACTTCTCCAGAATCATTTAAAATTTCAACGCCATTATCTTTATAATCCTTGTCACTATAACCAAGACTTTCACCATATCCTTTTTCTAATAAAACACTTAAGCCTAAGTTTTTTAAACTTTTTGACGTATCTGGTGTGATTGAAATTCTTTTTTCTGGATTTATTTCTTTTGTTGACCCTACATTCATTAAAAAACTAACCTTGTCGAGCTTTGTATTTAGGCTTTTTTTTATTTATAACGTAAATCTTACCTCTTCTCTTTACTAATTTTGATCCGAGATCTCTTTTTTTCAATGATTTAAGTGAGCTTGCTACTTTCATATAATTTTATAGCCTGGCAACGACCTACTCTCCCATATCTTAAGACAAAGTACCATCGGCGCTGAAGGGCTTGACTTCCGAGTTCGGAATGGGATCGGGTATGACCCCTTCGCAATAATCACCAGGCGGATTTTTATAGTATTTTTTTAACAAAATGTAAATACAATTTAATGGCCTTTAAAACTGGTGGGCGTGATAAGAATTGAACTTATGGCCTCTACGATGTCAACGTAGCGTTCTACCACTGAACTACACGCCCGGAATTTACATTTTTTTTTTTAAATTTAAGCCTTACTGATGTAACATAGCTTTCATGGGAAAAATACTCAATCTAAAGTTTAGCTTAAACCTTCTTTTCTCATTAATTCCAGTATCATTTATTTTGGGAAATTTTGCTATAAATTTAAATATTTTATTAATTTTTTTATTTGGGATTTTAATACTTAAAAAAGAAATATTTTTATTAGATAATAATCTTGAAATAAAATTACTAACATCGTTTTTTGTTGTTTTGATTTTATCAACAATTTTTAATTATTTAGTTTTTGAGTCCAATTTACAAAATTTTTCGTTTGAGAATAGAGTCATAAAATCTATCTTTTTTCTAAGGTATATTATTCTTTCAATATTAATTTACAAACTATTAAGTAGAAATTTAATTGATTTTAGATTTTTTTTTATTAGTAGTTTGATCTGTTGTAGTGTTTTATCGTTAGATGTAATACTACAATTTCTATCTGGAAAAAATCTATTAGGTTACACTTCTAACTCAATTAACAATTCGGGATTGTTTGGAGAAGAGCTGATAGCTGGGGGTTACTTATCAAAATTTTCTATTTTTTCAATTATTTTTTTGCAAGTCTTTATTGCCAAAGATAATTTTACTAAAAAAATTTTAGCAGGGGTTTTAATTTTTTTATTTATTTTGTCTGCATTTTACTCTGGCAACAAAATGCCCTATCACATGTTGCTAATTGGTATAATTTTAATTTTTTTATTTGTAAAAAAATTAAGACTATCTATTTTTTTAGGAGTTTTTTTAGCATTTATATCTATTTTAATTTCTATGCAATCAAATGAAAAACTTAAAAGTTACCACTTAAGTTTCTACAATAATTTTAAAATCGTTTCCTATGAAGTGACTAAGAAAGTTTTAATTGAAAATTTTGGAAGTGAAGAACAGAAAAAAAATGAAAAAATTAGAACTGAAGTATATTGGCCAGTTAGAACTGGACATAAACAATTATTTTTGACTGCTATTGATGTTTGGAAAGATAGTTTATTTTTTGGAAATGGCGTTAAATCTTTCAGAATTAAATGTTCCGAAAAACAAAAAAAGTTAGACAATAGAATGTGTGACTCGCATCCACACAATTTTTATTTAGAAATTTTATGCGATACGGGAATAGTGGGTTTGTTTTTGATATTGGGGATTTTATTTATTTTCTTTAAAAAATACTTCTTGGTATTTTTTAAAAAGAGAGGGTTTCATGAAAATGAATTAATTTTTTTATCCTGTTTTATTTGCATTTTTTTAGAATTATTTCCTTTTAAAAGTTCAGGAAGTTTTTTTTCAACAACAAATTCTTCATTTATTTTTTTAATTATTGGAATACTATTAAATAAAAAAAGACTAAAATATTAATTTTTTTAAAATCTTAATTGGTAATATACTTGCGGAAAATAATTTAATTTTTTTAAAACCTAATTTCGACGAAATTATTTTTTTAATAGCGTTTACCCTTTTTCCCGAAAATAATTCAATTTTTATGTCGAGAGCTTGTATTCTTAAAGAAACGCCATTTAAGGAGTAATTTTTCATAGTCTTATTTTTTACCAACCATTCTTCCAATTCTGATTTTTCTTTTTGAAGCCTCTCTGTCGATAAATTATCCTTATGTAATCTATAATAAGCTAATGGTTCTTGCACGCAGCCAAATTTTATTTTTTTGCTTAAATTAATAAAATAATCAAAGTCACCTATAATATCATAACTACTATCAAATTCTTTTTTTTTAAAAAAATCTTTTTTTACTAATACTGTCAAAATGCCTACTTCATATATATTTAAAAGTGATTGGGTCACATGACCAGTTGGTAGCTTTTTTTTACTAAATATTTTCTTTCTTTTACTACTTTCGTAAAAAATATTATAATTTGAATATACTAAATCACAATTTTCCTTAAGTGCCTCTTGTATCTGTTTTTCTAATTTTTTACTATCCCACCAATCGTCTACATCCAAAAAAGAAATAAACTCTCCAGAAGCCTTTTGGATTGCAAAATTACGGGCTTGATAAAGTTTAGAAAAATTATTAGTACAAAAATATTTAATTCTTTTGTCTGAAAAAGATTTTACTATTTTTTTGCTATTATCTTGTGAAAGATTGTCCCAAAAAATTATTTCCCAGTTTTGGTATGTTTGATTTAAGACGCTATCAATACTTTTTTTTAAAAATTTCTCACCGTTATAACAATTAATTATAACGCTAATTAATGGATTTTTATTTTGCACAGGACTAATTATATGAAGTAATTGTTTGTAACAAGCCTTTATTAAAACTAATTTTTGGTTTCCAATTAATTATTTTCTTGGCTTTAGATATTCTGGGATAAATTTTAAGGGTTTCATCTTTTCTCATTTTGAGCTTACCAAATTCAGGTTGTCCTTTTTTTAATTTTTTTTTAATTTTTAAAATAATTTTTTTAATTTGAATTGCTTTACCTGAACCTATATTTATTATCTCGCCTTCAGCATTTTTTGAATTCAACGATTTTATAATTGCATTTACTACATCATATACGTGAACAAAATCTCTTAATTGTTTTCCGTCAGAACTTGGAAATGTTTTATTTTTAGCACATTGACTTATAACGTATGGTATTACTCTATTTGGGTCTTGCTTTGGTCCATATGCTTGGTACAGCCTAAGTACGACACTAGGGAATTTGTTTTTATAATATAAATTAATTATATGTTTGGTAGCAAGAAGTTTTGCTTTTCCATATGCAGATACAGGTTTACATTTTAAAAACTCATAATGTGGAGATTTTAATTTTCCATACTCCGAACTACTTCCCATCTGAACAAACTTGATAGGTGGATTTTTTAAAAAAATTTCAGTTAAATTTTTGCAACCTAAAAAATGACTATTAAATGTTTTTTTAAAGTTTGCATGATCTACATAACCGCTTAGATTTACGATATATTCAAATTTATTCTTTATGATTTTTTTAAGTTTTTTTTTATCGGTAATATCACAAACTAAATATTTAACTCCTTTCAAGTATCTTAATTTTTTTGGTTTTCTTGATGAAAGACTAAAAACTTTCAAATTTTTGTTTATCAACTTTTTTGCCAAATGATATCCAATAAAACCTGTACCACCTACTATAAGAATTTTTTTCATAATTAGTTAATAGAAATAATAAAGTTTGTAACTACCAAGGAGGGTTTCCTTTAGATATAATTTCATCTAATATTTTTTTATCTCTGAGAGTGTCCATACACTGCCAAAAACCAGAATGTTTATATGCACAAAGATTGTTTTCTTTAACTACTTTTTCGATAGGTTCTCTCTCTAAATACGTTTCATCTCCTTCGATATAATTTAGAAACTCTGGTTCCATAACAAAAAAACCACCGTTTATCCATCCAACATCTAGTTTAGATTTTTCTTTAAAGCCAATAACTTTTTCATCCTTAAACTTTATATAACCAAATCTTGCTGGCGGTCTAACAGCTGTAACTGTAACTATTTTTTTATTTTCTTTATGAAATTCTAATAATTTCTTTATATTTATATTTGATAATCCGTCTCCATAAGTAAGCATAAAAGTTTCATTCCCTATTTCTTCTTTTAATCGCTTCAACCTACCTCCTGTCATTGTTTTTTCCCCTGTATCTATTAATTTAATATTCCAATTTGTAGAATTTTTTTCAAAATACTTCTTAATCATCTCGCCTTTATAACCAAGCGCTATAACGAAATCGTTAAAATTATATTTTGAATAAGATTTCATTATATGTACTAGTATTGGCAAGTCACCAATCTTAACCATAGGTTTTGGTATAGCATCTGTATATTCAGATAATCTAGTTCCATAGCCTCCTGATAAAATTATTACTTTCATTTTTTATTTATATAATAGTCAATCTGTGATGATGTCAGACTAACAATATTTTTTTTATTAATTAAAAAGTTTTTGTACCAATCTACGGTAAGTCTTATAGTTTCATTAAAATTTAGCTTTGGTTTCCATTTTAACTCTTTTTTCGCTTTATTTATATTTAGAGACAAAAATTTAGACTCGTACATTTTACTTTTGTTTAAACTTATTTTTTTTTTACTTCCCCACTCTTTCAAAATATTCTTAGTAACATTAATAACAGTTTTACAATTCTTTTTTTCTGGACCAAAATTCCAACTTGGATCTATTGAAGATTTAAGTTTCTTATTCATTAATTTTTGACCTAAAATTAAATAACCTGAGATAGGTTCCAGCACATGTTGCCAGGGCCTAGTTGAGTTTGGACTTCTAATTTTTAAATTTGTACCTTTATTAATTGATTTTATTGTATCGGGTATAAGTCTATTTTCTTTCATGTCGCCTCCGCCAATTACATTTCCAGCCCTGGCTGATGCTACGTTTAAAAATCTTTTATTAATATTAAAGTAGCTTTTAAAATAAGAGTTAAAAATTAATTCTGCACTTGCTTTTGAAGAAGAGTAGTTATCAAAACCACCGAGACGATCCTTCTCAGTATAACTTTTTTTAGTATCAAGATTTAAATAACATTTATCAGAAGTAATGTAGACAATATTTGGAATTTTATTTAATCTAAAACTTTCAAGAATATTGGCACTACCTATTGCATTTGTTTTAAAGGTTTCTAGTGGTTTTTTATAACTTAAAGACACTATCGACTGTGCGGCCAGATGAAATATTATGTCGGGTTTTTCTCGTTTAACTATTTGATTAATTTTTTCGAAATTCTGAATATTAGTTATATATTGTTTAATTTTTTTTTCTAATTTTAACTCTTTAAATAAAATAGAATTTTTTTCAGGTTTAAGAGCAACACCAATTACTCTTGCGCCCATTTTATTAAGCCAAAAAGATAGCCAGCAGCCCTTGAACCCTGTAGATCCAGTTACAAGAACTTTAAGGCCCTTATAATTATGTGTTAAATCTCTCAATATATTTAATAATATTTTATTGCTGAAATTTTATAAAAAAATTTTTAATTTTACTTATATAAATTTTATATGTGAGCTCTATTATTGATGAAAAAATTAATGTTGAAAGAAGGGTATAACCAAAAAACGGTATTGCTAAAAAATAACACGTCAAAAAACCTTCAAAATTATACCCGTAAGTGCCGGTTGTCCAAACTCCGAAATTTGTGATAATAAAAAAAAGGCACGCGCCAGTTAAAGCACCAGAAATTCTCTTTATTAAAGAGGAACTAAAGTAATAAGAAATAAAACCTATAGTAATCACACTTCCCCAGGTAAAAAATAGCGTGTTGTGAAATCCAATAAAAATATCAGTTAACACAAAACTTAAAACTACTGCTGGTAAGAATTTTATGCCTAATAGAGCTGGCACATAAAAAGATAGAGCTATTAAACTAGTAAAATTCGGTGGATGCGGCAAGAACCTGCTTACTGCTAATGCAATGAAAACTCCTAGGAATACTTTTAAATAGTTCATTAAAATTAAATATATTAAAAAAAAAATAATTACAACTAATATGAGCTTTTTATACCAAAATTTAAAGCTCTATCCATCTGTGAATAGTCTCGGGTTGTCTCGTATTTTTCATCTAAAATATTGGTAATATTTAAAAACAAATCATAACTATTCTGTAAATTATATTTTATTAAAAGATCATTAACTAAATAATCATCTATTCTTTCGTCAGAATAGGTTCTATTTCCGTTACCATAATCTCTTGCCATATCTGACCATTTTGTCTTTAAAGTTAAATCTAAATTTTCGTATCCGGGGATTTTAACATTCGTATCGAGATTAATAATATTTCTTGGAACTCTTACCATCTGGTTGTTGGTATAACTTTGATTTCTATTTGGATCATCTGCTTCGGCACCATCATATGTTGAGGTGAATGTATAATTTAAACCAAAATTAAGAAAATCATTTGCTTTCCAATTTGAGAAAAGTTCCAGCCCTTTTGACTTTACTTTTCCCGGCATGTTCTGTGTGGTATATGCTAACCCTGAACTTGTCCCATCTTTCCAGCCTTCTAGTACATCTTCGTATTCTATATTAAAGTACGTAGCTTCTAAATTTAATCCGAGCCCAGCAAAAGATTTTTCAATACCAAAATCAAAACTTTTACTATTCTCTGCTTTTACGTTTGGAAGTGACTTTCCGTTAGCGGCGTATACGTAATATAATTCAAACAACGATGGAAATCTAAAACCTGTTCCAAAAGAACTTTTTAACTTGGTTAATTTGTCATCAAAAAGATACGCCAATGATAACCTGTGTGAGTCTTCATTTTGAGCTATAGAATTTTCATCAAATCTTGATCCAAGAGTTGCATAGATATTATTTGAAAGTCTACTTTGAAAATCAAAATAACTTGAAGTTGTGTAAAAAGCTTTATTAGACATTCCTGTTAAATCTTTGTTATAGCCTATTTGATCATCTTCTCTCTCATAACCAAAAACAATACTGTTATCTAAATTAAAATTATAGTTTCCAGAATAATTAAAGTTATGTCTATCTCCGTAATAATTGTCTTTGATGGTATTACCGCTTCCAGGTGCAGCACCATAAATTCTTTTTATGTATGTTTTACCAACTGTAAATTTATTAGTAAATTTTTCATTAGGTTTATAAACTAAAGATAAATTTGATGAGGACTGTATGCCGTCTTCTTCTTCGTTATGAGTTGCTGTAGCGGTATCGACTTCTTTATCATATTGCAGATAAGTATCAGCAACCCTTGAATTACCTTCGAATTTCAAATTATCAGAAAATTCATGAGCATAATTTAGTACTAACGTATTATTTCTATAACGGTCTTTTTCTTCATTATGCATCATTTGGGAAATTCCATCTGTTTGGAATCTTTCAAATCCAATATAAAAATTGTTGTTTTCATCCGCTCCTGAGTAAGAAGCATATAAATTATTAGTACCGTGAGAACCCGTGATATAACTTATATTTTTTTGCAATCCTGGTTTACCTTTTTTTGTAGTTATATTAATTGTACCCCCTATAGCACCACTTCCATAAACCGAACTCTGGTTTCCTTTTAATATCTCTACTCTTGATATTTGACTTGTTAAGATATGATTAAAATCAAAATCACCAGATACACTTGAAGGATCTGACATTTTAATACCGTCTATATAAACAGTAGAGTACCTTTTTGGCAGGCCTCTTAACTGAATAGCCGAAGTTGCACCATAACCTCCGTTTTGAAAAAAATTTATACTAGTCGAATTTCCTGCTAAAACATCTCCTAAAAAAAATTCATTAGTATTTTCTAAAAACTTTTCATCCAGAACTACCACAGATGTTCCAACTGTAGATATAGATTGCGGTTTTTTACTTGGAGCTATAACAATAACAGGAAAATCCTTAGAATAAAGTTGGGTAGCAAATAGAACTATTACTAGAAATACTATTAGGTTTTTAATTTTACTTAGCATGTGACTCCCCGTCGTTTATTAAGCAAAAGCTTAATATAATTTAATTTTGCCACTGCTAATTAAATATTGCAGAACTAGACTATTCCTGGCCCTCGTTCAACAGCGGACTATACTGGGTGGCGCTCCGACTTTACGGTTGCAGGTACAGCCAGTGAATTCCACACTGATTTCCCACCATGCATTTCAGTACATTTATTAAATAACATTCAAAAATAAATTAGTCAATTTAAAATTTTGTTAATTCAAATACTGTTTAATTGTATTTTTATTATTTCCAAAACGAATTAGGTTACCTTTTGATTTTAAAAAATATCGAAAAAAATTGTTATTAATTTTTTCTACTCTAATTGAATTCCATATTTTATTTGAGTAAGCTTCAAACTCTGGATCTTCACAAAGGTGGTATGTTTTACTTCCTCTTTCTAAAGCTTCTGATATTGATCCGGTAGCACCAATGAAGATTGATACCTTTTTATCACTGTTTTTATTTGAAAAAAGGTTTTTATTTTTATTTATAAATTTATTTAATTTTATTATTAATTTTTGATGCTTTCTAGAATTTAAACATGCAGGATGGTTTTTGATTTTAAATTTAGGAAAGTACTTTGGTCTAGTTATAAATATTCTCTGCAAATTTTCTCTTATTTTTCTACCAGAATTAAAGTCTATTGGTAAAAAAATAAAACCCTCCATATTTTTTTGTTTTTTTTGAAATCTAAGAGAGGGCAAAATTTTAATTTGCTTAGCTTTCCAACCTAAAATCGACTTAAAACATTTTGCTTGATCCTTGCCCGATAATATAATTTTATCTGGCGAAACAGCTTTATAAATAAATTGTGTAGGTAGAGCTACTGGAGGTGAACTAATAAATCCAACTGTTTTAATATTGTTGTAATCTTTTTTAATTTTGTAAAAAATATTATTTTGAAAAAGTTGAGACTCATACGGCATTATTATTTTTTTTAATTCATAATTCAAGAAAGGTTCCAGATTCTTATAACAAATATCTGCAAAACATGCTGCTGAGCTAGCTCCAAAAAAAGATTTAAATGAAAATCTAGACTCTAAAATTCCATAAAAAAAGTTTTTTAGTAAAAAAAATAAATTATATTTAAATAAAAACTCTTCTCTTTTAAGTAAAACTATATTTTTAGCTAATTTATTTGGTAAATCTTTATCTGAATAAATTAAAAACCAATTTGCATTTTTTATTTTTTTTGAATTTATATTTAAATATCTGTCTTCATAGGAGCCATCTTTCATAAAGTTTTTTTTTGATGACCAAGAAATTATTAAAATTTCTTTTGCTTCATTGAATTCTCCATAGGTCTTAAAATTTGATAATCTGGATGTTACTGCTAAATCTTTTATGAATATTTTAGTAATATTAAAAATGTCTTTTAAACCATACAACCAATATCTTAATAAAGCTTTACCCGGAGTATTACTAAATGAACATAAATAAGTAAAAGCATTATTGCAGGCATCCTTACTATCTTTTCTATTTAAAAATTCCTTTGATTTCTTTATCAAAGAAAGTTGTTTTTTTTGAAATTGCATTTTATTTAGACTAGAACACAAGATTTACAAGGAAAGACTTTGGTTCGTTTCTCACTTAAATGTTGATTTCTGATTAATTCGTATTGCTTATTTTTCCAGAGATCTTGCAATGAGTTTTTTGGAAAACTACCAACTGATAAGAATGATTTATAATCAGAGTCGCACGGATTTACTTTTCCATCCCACCATACGAACATTCTTCTCCACAAATCAGAACAGGGTTTTTTTATATTCTTAACCGGACTATTATAAATATTTTCCCAAGGATTGTAATCTACGAAGGCGACTTGATCTACTAACTCACCCCAAAAGCTTTTCATTTGATCAAAATTTTGTTCTGAATTTACTTTTACACCTGAAACACGAGTAATAATTTTAGACTTTGGGTAATGTTTTAGTTTAATATTATTAAACATCCTTATTCTTTTTAAAACATTCTCTAAATTCCCATTTACTCTTAACTTTTTGTATAATTCTTCGTCAGCAGCGTCAGCTGAAAATACAACTGTTTTTACTGTATCACTTAAAATAGCATGGCAAATATCTTCTGTTAAAAGTGATGCGTTTGTATTAATTTTTAAATTTAGGAATTTATTCTCAGTATATTTAAGCATTTCTATAATTTTTTTTGAAACCAAAGGCTCTCCTCTGGAAGCAATTGATATAAATTCAATGTTACCAAAAGCTTGATCTACTATATTTTTAAATAATTCTAGTGACATTGTTCCCATATGTCCCTTCTTTTTATCAGTGAATGATTTATCTGTTTCGAAACAGAAAACACATCGATAATTACAAATAGAACTTGGTTCAATTTGTAAATAGGGTGGAAAACTATCTAACAAATTTAATTGGGGATACATTTCGTATCTATATCGATGGAATAAATAAATTAAAACTTTATTATCATCTAAAGTTTTAATTTCTTCTATAACATTTGAACTAAGTTTAAATTTTGTAGATTTATTTTGATTTTCAAAAAGATCAATTTTGATTTTATTGAGTACCTCTTTTTGGTAATTTGATAAAGTGTCAAAATATTTTTTGTTTGAAAAAATATTTTTTACCCTATGATCTATATTGTTAATTGACCCTTTTGATTTTATATCAAGATCTAAAAAACTATTATTTTTAATATAAGTATTCTTTTCTTGTTTCATATTATTTTTTTCTATAGCCGTTTTTTTTCAACCAATGCTCTACCAATGGTATTTGCCATTCAAAATCTAAATCTAAACCACCCCATGATTTAATAGGTGCAATTTTTTTACCCATCCATTTTTGAGGTAGTAAACCAGATTTTAAATTTTCAAGACATTTTGGTCTAACCACCGAAACTGACATATCTGCATAATATACGTCGCCCTGGGAGTCTCTATCACAATTAAAATTTTTTGATCCTCCAAATGTACTAAATGGAACAAATGGTTTTAGAAAACCCTTTTGAAGTTTTCTTGCCCTTGGAGGACTCCACATATTATAAACAGATGTTGTTACAGCTGAGTCGTACTTTTTATTATTTTTCAAAATTTTAATTCCTTTGTCAATTAATCTATGCGTAATAGTTGGTGCATTTGCCATTAACAAAACTAACGAATCAATCTCATTAGCTTTTACGCCCAAAATTTTTTTTATTTGAAAATAGCTTTGCTCAAATACATGATCGCCAAGTGCTTTATGATCAGCGAGTTTTCTTGGTCTTTTAATTATCGATGCACCGTATTTCTTACCTACTCTAGTTATAACTGGACAGTCAGTTGATACAAAAATTTTATCGATGTATTTTGATTTTTTTGCTGCTAACAAAGGATACTCACAAAGCCTTCTTCCCAAAACTTTGTGAATATTTTTACCAGGGAAACCCCTACTGCCTCTTCTTCCAATTAATATAGCTATAATCATGTCTTTCTTAAAATTTTATGTAATGTTTTTATAAAAAAAAGCATTTGAAATTTTGAGCCGTAAGTAATTCTTAATGTATTTTTAAAATCTTTATAGTTTTTTAAATATTTAACAAGTATTTTTTTTTTTTTTAATATTTGCACAATTTTAGGTATATTTTTTTTTCTTAAATATATATAAAAAAAATTTGCATTAGTATCTTTAAAGTCAATTTTAAGATCTTTACATTTAGTTTTAACAAATTTTTTTGAATTTTTAATTTGTTTAATATAGTTTTTTAATATTTTTTTATCTTTAAGAAAATGCTCTGCAACTTTAATAGAATAATGAGACAAATCATGCGGAGGTCGTATACAATTTATTATTTGAGAAATTTTTGGGTTTGCAACCATATAAGAAAATCTTAACCCTGCTAAACCTATATTTTTTGAGAGAGTTTTTAACACAATTAAATTACTAAATTTTTTTACAGCGCTAGAAAAACTTCTTTGTCCTGAAAAATCTATATATGCCTCATCAATAACAATAAATTTATTATGTTTTTTAGCTAGTTGTATTATTTTATTCAATTCTTGATAACGAATAATATTCCCGCTGGGTTGATTAGGATTTGCCAAATATAAAAAAGCAAAATTTTTTTTAATATTCTTTTTTAAAAAAAATAAAATATCTTTTTCAGGTATTTTTTTTATTTTTAGAGAATATATTCTTGAATATACATCTATCATTCCGTACGTAGGATACAATGACATAATTTCTTTTTTATTACGTGATAAAACTTCGAAAATACATTTCAAGGAAGAGTCTGTTCCTGGAAAACAAGATATGAATTTTTTATCAATATTTTCATGATTTGAAATGGTATTCAAAATTTTTGTATTATTCTTTGGATAGGATTGTACAGAAAAACTATTTACTCTTTCTTTAACTTTTTTTAGAAGTTTTTTCTCAAAAGGTATAACTCTTTCATTTGCATCTAATCTCAAATATGACGACCTATCAATATTTTCTTGTATTGATCTTTTTATATTTATAAGTTGAGTTTTAATCATTTGAAAACTCTCTCAAATAACTTTTTATACCATCCTTTAATTTAATATCTTTATTCATTTTAAAATTTGATGCATTCCTTAATTCATATTTTTTTGGCTCTAATATATAATGTCCCAAATACTTTTTGTGGGAGAAATCTATTTTTTTATTAATTCCTAATGATTTTCCAATAATTTTTATAAGGTCTTTCACAGCTGTATATTGCTTGCCGGTTATATTAATATATTTATTTTTAAACTTTTTTGAGAGTATCTTAACACTGGATCGTGCAGCATCTTTAACGTGAATATATTTTCTTCTGCTGAGATGATGCCCCATATATTTTAATTTTTTTTTATAATAAGCATCGTATAAAATTTGATAAACACCATTTCTAATATCTGATCTAGGTCCATACAAAGATCCATATCTCAATATTGTAAAATCTAGGCCAAATCTTTTTTGGTATTCTTCTATATAATCTTCAGCAGCTCTCTTGCTGCATCTGTAAAACCCACCCTGAGTACTTATGGAGTAAAGACTACTCGAGTAAACAAATCTTTTTATTTTGTATTTTCGTGAGAGCTCTAATATTTTTACTGTTCCAAGAATATTATTATCTATTGTTGCTATTGGCTTATTTAATGCATCATTTAAATCTGATACTGCAGCAAAATTGTAAATAATTCTGTTTCTTTTTACAGATTTTTCTAACTTTTTATAATCTAAAATGTTTCCTTTTGTAAATTTTTGTCCCTTTTTTAACCATCTTGATTTTTTTATGTCATAAATTTCAACTTTATGACCTTTTTTTGTAAGCTCATCAGCTACGTGTGATCCAAGGAAACCACTTCCTCCTGTAACAAGAATTTTCATTTTTATTTAATTTGCTGGATATTCACTTTTACCAATTACTAAATCGACCAAAGATAATAGTAAAATTTGGTGAGCATTCTCTATATGATTATAGGCCTTACTCGGTACATTGAAATTTATATTGCCAAGATCCGAAACAGGGTTTTTTTTGTCATGGCCTGTTAAGGTAATTATTGATTTAAATTTTTTTCTTTTTGCTGCTTGGCACCCGTTTACTATATTTTTAGATTTTCCGCTTGCTGAAATGATCACTAAAATATCATCGGCATCGCCATAAAAATCGATTGTTTTTTCAATCCATTTTTCATATCCAAAATCATTTGAGAAACATGTTATCAGGTCCGACTCATTATAATTGCTGCATCTAATACCCGCGTTTTTAGTTAAATCTACACTAAAATGATTTGCGATAGCGGCACTACCACCATTTCCAAAAACCATAATTTTTTTTCCTTTTTTTTGTGTTTCTAGAAATATTTTTTTTGCAAGCACCAATTTATTAATTGTTTCATCTTGAAAATCTATAAGTTTATGTAGATCAGTAAAATAATTTTTTAAAAATGCTTTTTCATTCATATGTTTTCTTTTTAATTTAAAATTCTTTGAATGACAATATTTAAGTCTTTTTTCGTCAACTTTGTTGGATTATTAGAGTTTATAATTTGGATTTTATCACTAAAATAATGAATTAATTTTTTATATCTCTTATCTGTTTTAGATATTTGATTAAAATTTATTTTTACTTTATTTTTTTTTAAAAGCTGAAATAATTTATCAATAACAAATTTACTTTTCATTTTATTTGACATTTTTTTGTTAGTTTTTTTTTTTATTAATTTGTAAAAAATAGAGTATCCGTAAAAACCTTTTTCATGATTCATTTTAAATAAATTAAACCCAGAGACTGCATATCCTAAACCTTGGGGTATATTAAAATTAGTTGAAAGATAATATGAAAATAGTCCTGCAGGTCCACTTGTCGAATTAAGTAATGCTGCTACTGAATAATAAGAACCCCATTGCATTTTTAACCAACTTCTTAAGTCATTTTTATTTTTTAATATTTTTTGAATATTATTAAATAATAACTGAAAAGATTTCATAGAAAATTTATTAGAAATATTATTGGATTTTCTGTTACATTCTGTGTCGATTGATCTAGTAATTGCTCCTAAACTTGAATTTAAAATAATGCTTTTCGGTGTTTCAGTTAAAACTTTTGGATCTAATATTGATAATTTAGGATAATTTTTTTTACTGTTAATGCCGAGTTTAATATTTTTTCTTTTGTCCGTAAAAACTGCGTTAAAAGCAAGTTCAGATCCTGTTCCTGTTGTTGATGGTACTGCTATGACTGGCATTGGCTGATTAATATTTTTTGGGAAACCTCTGTAAATTAATGATTTACCAGTATTTTTAAGCATTAAAGCAATGCCTTTTGAAAAATCCAAGGTGCTTCCACCTCCAATGCCAATAATGCAATCAAACTTATTTACTTTTTTTTTTTTTAAATTAAATGTTATTTTATCGAGTTGAGAATAAGTGGGCTCATGTCTTTGATGTAAATATACAATTTTTTTTTCATTTACCCTTTTTTTGAACTGGTAAACAAAATTTTTAATATAAACAGACTTATCAGAGAGTTTTTTATCTAAAACAAGAAGAACTTTATTAAATTGTTTAATTTTCAAAAATTCAAATATTTGTTTAATAGATCCAGGGCCATAAAAAATTTTTCTATTTTCTAAAAAATTAGACATTTTTTTTTGACGTAAATTCGTCCTTTAATAACTTCCAAAGTGGTAAATCTGAGGTATCAGGATATTTCAAATATTGATTTTTATATTCGATATATTTTTTTTTATTATATTTAAAAATTTTTTTTAAATCTATTTGGTTGTTTAAATTATTGCTTATATTGATTAAATTACCATCAATATTTTTTGAAAAATTTGTGATTCTATTTCCTATCCATGATCCCTTAAGACTATTTGACGTAAGAAAATAGATCGGCTTTTCTAACAATACTGGAAAAGATATAGAAGTACTACAATGTAATAATGCTATTTTAGAATCTAAAACCGTTTCTGCAGTTTTGCCATATACCACATCAATATTATCTAAATAGCTATTAATTTTTTTTTTATCTGTCTTTGGGTGAGCTGCAAATTTAATTTTTAAACCAGTATGTTTTTCAAATTTTTTAAAAAAATTAAATAGTTCGACATAGTAAACTTTTTCATTAATTGGGGACTCTATTCCATATAATAAGTAGTCTGAATGATTGGGCATGTCCTCATCTAAAAATACAGCATAAGGTTTATTATTTTTTTTTTGTATATTTTTTTTTTTTAAATTTATATAATGGTCATAGTCCATACTGTGCGCATGAATAATTCTTTTAACAGATCTTTTTTTAGCAGCTAATCCTCCTACAATCAAAATATCAGGAATAAAACTTCTTGCTTTTATAAAATTGAACTGAAATTTTAAAAAATTTAGAACACGAGATATTATGTATTTTATATTTGTTAGTTTTTTAATTTTATAAAATAATCCTGAACTGCTTTCAGGAATTAAGTTCACATCCATTTGAACAAAGGTGCAGTCTAGTTTTTTTAAGATTTCTTTAGCCCAATTGGTATTTTTATCACATAAATGATCAATTATTACAGACGATTTTAAGTTGTCTTTTAAATTCATAAAGTCTTCTTTATTTTTAATTTGAAAATAGTTTTCGCAAATAAATGCTTTATCTTTGTGAAGTTCCCAAAAAGCTTTATTAACAAATGGAGTAAAGTCTAATACTTTTACGACAAAATATTTTTTTAAAAAATCAATTTGAAACCTGTCATAATCCCTTTTTAAAAAAATACTAGGTGGAAATATTATTACTGTTCTCATTTATTTTTAGCTTTTGTCATTAATGAATCTGCAACCTTTAGATCGTCGGCATCATCTATATCTATCGGCCACTTTCTTTTTTGAATAAACAACTTTGTATATTTTTTATTAAAAAAACCTTTATTTTTTCTTAAAAATTTAGTTGTAGCGAGATAAAATGAGCCATCAATAAAATAAAAATTTTTATCATATTTTTGTCTTTGGTTTGTTTTTTTTGGTTTTCTAGATAAAAAATTTATTTTTTTTCCATGAACTTTAATACAATCATAAGGATGTTCTTTCATGTGAGTGACTGATATTATTGATTTAAGTTTATTTTTTTTAAATCTTCTTATTGCCAACTTTATATCTTTAATATCTCTGATTGGAGTTGTGGGTTGTAGAAGCAAAACTGCTTCAAAATTTAATTTTTTTTCAGACTTAAGCCATTTTAATGCATGTTTTATTGCATCAAATGTACTGCTAGAGTCTTTTGATAAAGATTTTGGTCTCAAATAATTATTTGTTACTCCGAATTTCTCAGAATAATTTCTTATTTTTAAACTATCAGTAGATACGAAAGGTAAAACATGTTTTTTTATTTTGTTTAAATCTCTCAAAGTATAAAAAATCAAAGGTTTTTTTTTTAAAATAAACATATTTTTGTTCTTTATGCCTTTAGATCCACTTCTGGCAGGTACAAAAGCTAGTATTTTCATTTAAATATCTTTAATTTTTTTTCCAATTATTGAATATTCGCTCAATGATTTCTTGAGCCAAATTGGTATTGCTATTGATTTTGAAAGTAATTTTTTTGTGATCTTGGAGTGATTAACTTGTTTTTTTGATAATGCATGACTCCAGTAAGCTGAACAATGCCATTCAATTGCATCTGGTAAATTCTTTGTTCCAAACCCATTAGCTTGTAAAACTTTAATTATTTTCTTACGTAATTTTGAATTTTCAACAAAAAAAATAAATGCGTCATATATTGGAGAACATAATGGAGTTATCTTTCTAATCTCAAATCTTTTTTTTAATTGTTTTTCAAGAGTAATATAACGTTTTTTATTATTTTTGATTATTTTATCTAATTTTTTCAATTGAACTTTGCCAACCGCTGCTTGCATCTCTGTCATTCTGTAGTTAAAACCTGAAATCTTTTTGGTATCTCTTCCTCTTGGAAATAATGGATTATTTTCGTGACCATGATCATGGTATTCTCTAGCATATTTATCAAACTGTTTTTTATTTGTTAAAACCATTCCGCCTTCACCTGTTGTAATAATTTTTCCAAAATCAAAACTAAGAGCCCCAACATCTCCGAGAGTTCCTAGAAATTTTTTATTATATTTTCCTCCAATAGACTCACAGTTATCTTCTAGCACTTTTAACTTGTGTCTCTTTGCAAGTCTATTGACAGCGTTCATGTCTGCGGCTACTCCCAACATGTGCACAGGCAATATTACTTTTGTTTTTTTAGTAATTAATCTTTTAACATCCTTAATGTCTATGTTCAGTGTCTTATCTACATTTGCGATTATAGGCGTCGCACCTGTTTCGATTATTGCTTCTACAGTTGCAACAAAATTGAAAGATTGAGTTATTACTTCATCGCCCCTTTTTACACCAAGACTTTTTAGTCCAATTTTAATAGCAGCTGTTCCAGATGTTACTGCAAGGCAGTATTTTGATTTAAATTTTTTTGAAAACATGTGCTCAAATTCTCTTACATGAAATTTTTTCCTTAATCGGTCAAAACCATGTGCAAATAAAACTCCACCTTCTTTAAAGATTTTTTCAACTGCTAAACGTTCTTTTTTATCAATTATTTCAAAACCTGGCATTTTATTTTTTCCTTTTTGCTTTTTTATAATCTGCAGGCTTTCCTACATCTAACCAATTTTCATACGCTGGGTATGCTAGTACTTTTTTTGAATTCTTAGATAAATTTTGTATGAGCAAATTCATATCTAAATGTTTATTTTTTTTAATAAACCTAAGAATTTTTGGATTAAATGCATAAACACCAGTGTTAATATATGATTTAGAAATTGGCTTTTCTTTAATATCAATAATTCTATTTCCATTTACTTTTACTACTCCATAGGGATTACGGAGCTCATACGGTTTTACCGCTAAAGATGCGACGCAATTATTTTTAATATGAAAATTTAGTAAGTCATTAAATCCTATCTCAGAAATTACATCCCCATTACAAACTATAAATGGTGTAGTTGGTTTTGGATTTAGAAGTGAAAGAGATCCTGCTGTACCTAGCGGATGATCTTCTTTTAAATATTTTATATTTACATTCCATTTGCTTCCGTCCCCAAAAAAATTTTTTATCATGTATCCTAAGTAATTGATTGAAAAAATAAATTTTCTAAAACCTTCAGATTTTGCCTTAAGTAATATGTGTTCTAGTATCGGTTTATTCCTAACATGCAAAAGAGGTTTGGGAAGTCTTTTTGTTAAAGGCATCATTCTACTGCCTCTTCCACCTGCCATAATAATAATTAAATTTTTTTTTCTCTCGATTAAACTATTCTCTCCAAGTACCTTTAAACCTAAAACCTTTTTATCTTTATCAAGTATAGGCATATGGTGAATTTGATTGGAATACATCATTTTATTTATATAACTTGTAGACATAAATTTTGTTGCATAAAAAAACTTCTTATTTATTAAATTTGTAATTGGACTATTAAGCTTAAGACCTTTTAACAGACCTCTTCTTAAGTCACCATCTGTTATGGTTCCCAACAGTTTTTTCTGTTTATCTATAACTAAAATTATTCTAAGTGCATTAATTTCTAAACACTGAACAGCTTTCTTAATATTAGAATTTTTATTAAGAAGAGTTTTTTTCCAATTTTTTTCTAACATATTTTTATTTGGAAATTTGTTTAAGTAACTCAAAAGCTTCTGCAGCTTCTACCCCCACAAATGTACCTCTCCACTTAGACTGAGCATCTATTGAAACGTTGCTTCTTGGAAATGGAAATTTTGAGATCTCAGACTTATAAATATTCATTACCTTGATTTTTTTTGATAGGAAATTTGTGATATCTTCAAAATAATTAGGTTTAAATTTAATTGAGTTATTTAAATTATATTCAGTTTCTGAAATTGTCTCATATGCAAGTATTCTTTTAATAAAAGGATATCTAAAGTTTTTTGTGCAAGTTGAAATAATATCAGATATTACCTTATGATCACTATGAACATCGCTTAGATGAGGCACGAAAATTTCATAGGGTTTAAAAGCTTTAAAAACATCAGATATATTTTTTACTAAAATTGATTTTGGAATTGTATCAAGTTTGGTTGTAGGAAAATTGAGTTGATAAACATTACTAAATCCAAAAAATTTTGATACTTTTTTTATTTCATCTTTTCGTAAATCTATTTGTTTTTTTTCCCATCCATGCGCCTCTGACATCTTAGTAACAATAAGCCATGCGATATCATTACCGTTTTTTTTTCGCTTAAGAAGTGTTCCGCCAACTCCCAAAACCTCGTCGTCAGGATGAGGTGAAATAACTAAAGACTTCATAAATAATCTCCAACTTTATATTTTAATGGTGTATTAGTTTTTAACAAACAAATAGCGTCTTTTCCACATTTTACCACTATTTTGGAGTTTATTTTTTTAATTATTTTTCCTGGTTCAATATTTTTTTGAGTATCTTTAATTATTTTTGAATTCCAAAGAATTATTTTTTTATTATTATGAATGAAATGTGCTCCCGGATAAGGTTTGGTTAATCCTCTAACTAAATTAAAAATATCAATTGAGGACATACGCCAATCAATTTTGCCATCTTCGTTATTTCTCTTTCTCCAAACATTTCCTTTTTTTATATTTTGTTTTATTGAACGAACTTTGCCACTATTTATATTTTTCATAATTTTAATTAATTGTTTTTTTGCCTGATTGATAATTTTAAGGTAAAGAGTTTTAGCATTATCTTTTTTGTCAATAATAATTCCTTTTTGAGTTATAATGTTTCCTGCATCTGCTTTTGTATTCATAAAAAAAAATGTGGAAGATATGTTTTTTAATCCCAATACCAAACTCCAGATTATTGGATGCCTACCTCTATTTTGTGGTATGGATGCTGGATGGAAACCAATAACACCTAGTCTCGGTAAACTTAAAAGTTTTTTTTTAATCAAATAAGACCATCCTAAACAAAGGATCAAATCTGGATTTCTTTTTTTAATCCAATTGTATGCATTGAGAGAATTAATATTATTTGTATATAACGTTCTTATTCTCTTTTTTTTTGAAATTTTACCTAAATTATAAAAATCTGAATTAAATGAAGATTTTTTTTTAGTACATACTCCGACAATATTCACCTTTTTTTTTAAAAGGCTTTCCAACATTGCTTTTGAAAAATAAACAGAACCGACAAAAACTATTCTAATAGATTTCATATAGAGTAAAATTTTTTGAATAAAATATTTTTTAATTTAGTTTTTTTTAAGATTTTAATTATCTTAGATGAGGCATTGCCTGTACCATAAGGATTTTTAGTATTTTTTAATTGGTTTTGGAATTTATTGCTATATAGCTTTTTTAAAGCTTTATTTATTTCTTTTTTTTTTGGTTTTATATTTATAACGCTTGTGGCCATCAATCTTCCTTTTTGTCTGTCACCTATATTGATAGTCCCTTTTTTTAATGATGGCATTTCTAGTAAGCCACTTGATGAATTACCTATCATTCCGTCTACATAATAAAGACAAGACAAAAATTTATTTTTACCAGCAGAAACAAAAAAATAGGAATATTTATTACTTTTAACAAATCTCTTAATTGTATTAAATATAACATTGTTCCCTTGGTCAGCATTTGGCATTGAAAAGAATAAGCTGTGATTTTTCAAATTTTTTAAGCAAGTAATTATTTCTGAAAACTCTTTTTTAGCTGAAAAATAATTGAGAGTAACTGGATGATAATTAATAATTAAATTTCTTTTTCTAAATTTTATTTTTAATTCTTTTTCCAAACTTTTAAGCTTCATTGGTCTAAAATTTTTAAGATTGTCTGCACCTAAACCTCCAACATTGAATACGTTTTTAGGATTTTCACCTAGTTGTATGACCTTTTTTTTGTAATTTTTTGCAGCTACAAAATGTAAATGGGACATTTTTGTAATTGAATGCCTTAGTGCTTCATCTATGAGTCCCTCTGTAGATTCTCCTCCATGAATATGTGCTATTGGAATCTTAGCAAAGCATGCTGCAGTTGCTGCAGCAAAAGCTTCGTAACGATCACCTACAATCATTATAATATCTGGTTTTAGTTCGTTGTAAGCTTTGATAAAATATTTCATTCCTAAACTTGTGGAATTAATAATGTCTTTTGAAGTATCTTTTTTGACTTTAATATCTACCTTTTTATTAATTTTAAATCCGTCTTTTAATATATCTTTATAAGTATTACCGAATTTTTTAGATAAATGCATACCAGTAACAATCAATTGTAATTTTAATTTTTTGTCTAGTTTTACTTTTTTCATTAAATTTTGAAGTAAACCGTATTCAGCTCTTGTTCCAGTAATTACACAAATTTTCATTTAAATTTTAATTAATTGATCTTTTTTAAAATTTCTTCTTGAGATTTTCCCAATAATTTTTTTTAATTTAAGCGCAGAAATTCCTTGGCCAGCTCTTTTTATTGTAATATTGCTTAATGACAATCTATCCCCGATCTTGATATTTTTTGCAGCTACAATTGATCTTCTAAAAAAATTTTTCTGATATATTTCCTTTTGTGTAGGTATTTTTTTTCCATTTCCCATTGCTTGCTCTATATTTCTAATTGAAAGAAACATTTTTTTTAATTCCCCTGGTTCTAAGCTTGATTTATGATCGGGCCCAACTAAATTTCGGTTTAAAGTGAAATGTTTTTCAATGACACTTGATCCTAAACTAGCTGCAGCGATAGATACTTCTGTTCCTAATGTGTGGTCTGAATAACCTATTGAAGTTTTAAATTTTTTTTTGATTGTTTCAAGAGCTTTTAAGTTTACAGTTTCAAATGGAGCAGGATATAAACTTGTACAATGAAGAATAGTTATTTTATTTTTTGATATCTTATTTTTAGTTAAAATTTTTAAAGCTATTCCTATTTCAGATAAATTTGACATGCCAGTGGATAAAATTATTGGAATTTTTTGATTAGAAATGAACTGAAGTAAAGGTAAATTTGTTATTTCTCCAGATGGTATTTTAATTCTTTTGATACCTAGACTGATTAACATCTTAAGATTTTCAATATCAAATCCTGTTGAAAGAAATTCAATTTTCTTTTTTTTACAGTATCGAGACAAAACCTTATGATTTTTTTTGCTTATAACTAATTTTTTAAGCATTTGAATTTGTGTTTTATATTTTTTATAATTTTTTGATTGATAATTTGCTTTTCCCATCTGTTTTGTAGTTATTTCCTCGGGACTAAAAGTTTGAAATTTAACTGCGTCTGCACCCGCCCACTTAGCAACATCAATTAATTTTTTTGCCATTACCATATTTCCATTGTGGTTTACTCCTGCTTCAGCTATTAGAAAAATTTTTCTTTTCATCTTAATTGTTCAAGATCTTACAAATTTTTTTTATATCTTTATCTTTAAGAAAATGACTGCTTGGTAAACACAAGCATTTAGAAACCATTTTTTCAGCTTTACTAATTTTAAATCTCTCATTTTTTATAAATGATTTTTGTAAATGATTACATTTCCAAACAGGCCTTACTTCAATATTATTTGACTTAAATTTCTTAATTATTCTTATTAAATTAACTGATTTATCTTCTTTAAATTTAACTATATTCAACCAAAAATTACTGTCACTATAACTAGGTGCCTCAATTAAATTGAATTTTTTACTAGCTTTTAAAAATTTGTAATATTTTTTATGTACATTTTTCTTCTTATTTAAAATTTTTCTCAAGTTTTCAAATTGAGCCTCTCCTATAGCGGCATGGACATTTGTCATTCTAAAATTATAGCCTATGGAGTTATGTACAAATCTAACTGGATCATCTTTCGCTTGATTAGCTAAATATTTTGCTTTCATTGCTAATCTTTTATCGTTAGTTATTATCATGCCGCCACCGCCAGTTGTGATTACCTTATTTACGTTAAAAGATAGACAGCCTAAAAATCCAATTGAGCCTGTATGTTTTTTCTTAAGATTTCTAGATTTATAGAATGAGCCTAAACTCTCCGAGCTATCTTCTATAATTTTAATATTTTTTTCTCTACACAGTTTGACAAGTTTATATAAATTCACTGGAAAGCCATAGACATGAACTACTATTATTGCCGAAATAATTTTATTGGTCCTCTTGTTGAAAGTGTTTCCTTTTCTAAAATATGTTTTAGTTTTTATAAAATCTATAGTTTTATCCACATCAATATTTAAAAAATTATCACAGTCCATAAATATTGGATCAGCACCGTTATATTTAATTGCATTTATTGGAGCAACAAAAGTAATAGTTGGTGCAATAACCTCATGACCATATTTGACACCTGCTAAATGCAAGCTTAACTGCAAAGCAGATGTTCCATTAATGCACCCTATTGCATACCTTGATTTAGTAAATTTTGATATTTTTTTTTCAAAACTTTTTACAAATGGTCCTGATTGCGAAAGCCAAGAGCTTTGGATTGATTTCTTTAAATAATTAATCTCGTTTCCTTTTAAAGTTGGTTCGTGAAGTGATATTTTACTTTTCATTATATTTATAAATTAATTTCAAAATTACCAAGTTTGTCGATTTTATTTCTTTTCTTTTGATATAAGTTGGATTTAAGAGAGCTTATCATTTCCTGAATGCCATCTTGAATTGTATATTCAACATTAAAATTAAGTAATTTTTTTACTTTTTCAAAATTAACTCTGTAATTTCTCTTGTCCTTATCTCCAGGTTCATATGAAATTTTATTATTAGATGGAATTAATTTTGTTATAGCTTCGATTATATTTTTTTTTGTAAAATTGTTTTGATCACCACCTGAATTAAAAATTTGGAAGTTCAGTTTTTCCTTCTTTTCATTTAATACTATCTCTATTAATCTTGAAAAGTCTTTCACGTGACAATAGGGTCTCCATGTATTTTCATCGTAAATGTTCAAAGGATTTTTGTTGAATAATTCTTTTGTAAATTGATTTACAGTCAAGTCAAACCTCATTCTTGGTGATGAACCAAATGCTGTTGCAAACCTTAGTATGGTTGGACAAAAATTTATTTTTCCTTTTAAAGACAATATATAATTTTCAATTTCTACTTTGTGTTTTGCGTAAAGTGAAAGAGGCTTTAATTCGTGTTCTTCTTTCGCTTTTAAAGTTTCATCAATAAAACCATAATTTGAACAAGTAGAAATAAATATTAATTTTTCAATCTTTTTATTATCACATTGATTTATCAAATCTTTGATTGCATGATAATTTATTTCTTGGGCTTCTTTAGGATATTTTTTTGTTATTGGATCACCTACAAGTCCTGCAAGAATAACTACACTGTTGATACCCTCCAAACTTTTTTTAAGTATTGTTTTATTTCTTATATCTCCTAGTATAAATTCAAAATTTTTTATATTCGCTTTAACTAAATCCATTTTTTGGTCTGGATAAATAAGAGCATCTAACGATCTTACTTTGTATCCTTTGTGCAAAAGATAATTTGATAAAACTGAGCCTATATAACCCTCTCCACCAATTAACAAAACTGAACTGCTCATTAATACAAATATAATTAAATGTTTTTTAAAGATCTTTTATATAATTAATTTTCTTTATTTTTTTTGCTGGCACACCAAAATAAATAAAATTCGATTTACAATTCTTGTTAACGTAAGATTGGGCACCAATAACTGTCTGTTTTCCAATTAAAATATTTTGTTTCACAGTTGCGCCAATACCTATAGAAGATAACTCTCCTATTTTTACATTTCCGCCAGTTGTTACCCTGGGTCCAGTACTTGAAAAATTATTTAATAAATTATCATGATCAATACTTGATCCCGTATTTATACAAACGTGATTTTTTAAAACAGTATCGGCACATATAATAGTTCCAGATAATACCACGTTTCCAACACCCATTTTTACAGAGTTTGATATTACAGCCGAAGGATGTATTACATTTGCCCAATTAAATTTTTTACTTATTTTTTTAACATCAGAAACAATCTTTTTTCTATTTTTATTAGATCCAAACGCAACTATTCCTTTTGTATATTTTAGATTCTCACCTTTTAAAATTTTTCTTAGCTGTGATATTTTTCCTAAAAATTTAATTTTTTTAGATAAATCAGAATTATATTTTTTATAATCTGTATATCCTAGAATTTCAAATTCATCGCTAACTAATAAACAGTCTAAAATTACTTTAGCATGTCCACCAGACCCGAAAATTATAATCTTCTTCATTTTTATTTTGAATAAATTAAATTTTGTGAAAAATTAATTATTTTATCTTTAATGTTTTCGTTATTTTTTACATATAATAATCGATCCATCATTTGATAACCTTTGGATAGATTATTTGAATTTTCGGAAAGTAAGATTTTTACTTTAGTCTCTAATTCATAAAAATCATAACATGAAATATTCTCCGGGGGATAATTAAAAATATTATTAATTATTTTTTTCATATTATGTGTGAAATCATAAAATAATATTGGAATTTTATTTATATAACACTCTTCCGCTAAACTAGTATGTTTTGCTATAATCAGATCTGCATTTGCACATAAACTATAAGCCATTTGAAATTCTTCATAGTTTTGTGAAATTATAATATTTTTGGTCACTTTTATTTTATTTTTAATTTCGGAGAAATAATCGTTATTTAACCAATCAATGTACTTATACCTAACAATTATAAATACATTATCTAATTCTTTTGCTAATTTGATCATATTCTCCAAGAAGTCAGTTTGAGCTTTCCAGTTAGTTACTGGATCAATTGCTGACTCATACCACGTATCAGCTGAGTGATGCCCTAAAGAAACAATTACTTTTTTTCCTTCTTTTATTGCTCCTATAATTTCTGTAGGAATATTCTTTTTTTTCTTTGATTTTATCCACTCACTTTTAGGGAGACCTATAGGTATAAATTTCTTTACATCGCAATACTTGGAATTTTCAAGTAACTGCTGTGCTTTTTCACTAGCAACAAAATAAGTGTCTGCAATTACATTTGCAAATGAGGTGTAAAAAGTATGAACAAAACGATCTTGTATAGTAATAACTCTAATTTTATTTGCTTGTAAAGCTGCTATTAAAGTTTTTGGGCACAAACAATCGTACTCTATAAGAGCAATTTTTAAATTTTTAAATTTACTCATGCTTTCAAAGTAATTTAAGTAAGAATAATATTGCTTGCTTAATAGAAAAGTTCCATAGAATGTATTTAAATTTTTTACAAATTTTAATGAATAAAAGAAACTTTTAATTACTTTAAATAATATTTTTATTTTAAAAGTATTATTCTTGTTAATACAGAACCACTGAAGGTCTTCATTCGGGCTCTCAAAATTACTATAATCTAGGTGTAAAATATTTTTTTTATGAAATTCAGATTTTTCGTTTTCTGAATAATAATGTGTTTTTTCATACATAGATCCGTAGTTTAAGCCATGATGCGTAACTAATGCTACATTAGTTCTACTAAATTTATTATTTTCACTCTTATATTTGCTCGCTTTATATTTGGTGATATTTATTTTTTTTATAAATTTTTTAACCAACTTAAATAGGTTTCCAAAAAAATCTAGCGGCAATATAATTTTTGTTGTTTTTGTATGTTTTGATAAAGTAAAAAAAGATCCTAATTGGAAAGATATAAAAACAATCCTAGAATTAATAAATAAATTTTTTAAAAATTCTAAATAAACTACTTCGTTTCTATGATTTATAGATAAAAAGTCTTGAAGTATCAATCTCATACTTTTTTTACTAGTCTTTAATAAATTGCAATAAAATTCTACTAGATCATCGCTAACATAATATTTATTAGCTTTAAAAGTTTTTTCAGCTGGATCAGCATCCCAACCAAAAAATCTATCAGTAGGAATTTTTTTTGTAGAAGATACTGGAACTGGTAAAATATTT
>CETH01172863.1_pt1 | contig 27730 bp, 21 predicted proteins | sample 361461 | NCBI WGS metagenome assembly CETH01 (sample SAMEA2622695, study PRJEB7988) | marine metagenome | isolation source: saline water (ENVO:00002010), including
CATGAGAAGTGGCCTAGATGGACATCTGTACGAATGCATGGGGTGACCAAATCATCCCTGATGACATTGGGATTGCAGCATATTCACGATGGAGGCGATATTCTGATTCCAAAGAATTGGGAGAGCCTTCTTGATGGCCTAGGCCTAGAACAAAGGGATGGAGGGATTGTTCCAGTAGTGGAATCTGGGCCGCATATATCGAGTAGGATTCAGAGGATTAAGGAGTCGAACGCGGTTATCAGAGAAGAGGAGGAGAGGCTAGCGGATTTGGAGGCAAGGCGTGCAGTGGCTAGGGTGGAAGCCACAACCGCAGCGATGCAGTCTGGAAAGGGCACTTTGGAAACTGAAGCTATCGGTGACGAGGCAGCGGAGAAGATTGAGGATCAGGGGCCCAGAGATTCTGCGGCACTAAGGAATTCTAGAGTGCTTCTTGATGGTCATGAGGTTGAAAGGTGCCTGTGGCTAGTTCGAAATCTTTCACAGATGAGGTGGGAGAATTCTGTACCATGCAGGATTGGGGCCAGGATGGGTAGGCCCGAGAAGTCAGGAGTCAGGGAGATGAAACCATTGGTTCACGCACTCTATCCGATAGCAGAGAATGGGGGCCCTCAGAGGCTCCTTGGGCATGCTTCTTCCAAGGGAAATCTCAGAGTTCAGCTAGGACCTAGGATTTGCGAGGATTGTGGAAGAGAGTCGCCTCATATCAGATGTCATAATCGCCCGGACCCACATGTAGCTGTCGAATGCGGCGGAAGGACGATTGAGAGGCGGGGAAGGAGTGCAAAAAGGAGGAGGAAGGGTGAATTGACAAACATGCCCCTCTCTTCCATTCTAGAGGTTAAGAGGAGGGCTCTGGGAATGGATAGGCTCCCAGGAAAGGTGAAGGCCGTGAAGGGGCTTATCTCGGTAGGGCAGACACCCGAGCCGCTGGAGAAGGGACTACTCAGGGCGAAGCATGGTGTGTCGGTCTTTCGGGACGGCACAGCGAGATACGACATGAGTGACGTTCCGATTACTCACTTCAAACCGAGCGAGATTGGAACCCCCTGGAAGGTTCTCTATGAGCTTGGTTATACTCACGACATGTACGGAGAAACGGTTTCTTCGGATGACCAAATACTGGAGCTGCTTCCACAGGACTTCGTTCCTTCTACCCGATCAATAGACCACCTTCTATCGACATGCAATTTCGTGGATGACCTCCTAGTGAGGTTCTACGGGATGGAGCCATTCTACAACGCGACAACGGAGGCTGATCTAGTAGGCCAGCTTGCCATAGGCCTAGCACCTCACACATCTGGAGGGGTTCTTTGTAGGATAGTGGGTTGGACGTCTTCCTCCGCAGGCTATGCCCACCCTCTATTTCACGCAGCCAAGAGGAGGAACTGTGACGGGGATGAGGATAGCATAATGCTACTGCTAGACGGATTGCTCAATTTCTCCAAGGAGATACTTCCGGCAGGAAGAGGGGGGAGGATGGACGCTCCTCTTGTCCTGACAACAAGATTGAATCCCAAAGAGATTGACAAAGAGGCACTCAATGTGGATTGCTCTTGGGGCTACTCCCGGTCATTCTACGAGGCAACTCTTTCTCAGCCCCACCCCAATGAGGCCTCTTCACTGGTAGACCTGGTAAGCGATAGGCTTGGTAGCATAGGAGACATCAGGGGATATGGCTGGACGCATGACTCGGGGGATCTGGATGCAGGGCCTGTAAACTCGGCTTACAAGACACTGGAAACGATGAACGACAAGATGACTGAGCAGCTTGCTCTGGGAAGCCGGCTGAGGTCCGTAAGTGTCAGGAGGGTTGCTTCGCAGGTGATCGAATCACACTTCTTGCCAGATATGCGAGGGAATCTTATGGCATTCACTAGGCAAAAGGTCCGCTGTGTGAAATGTGGCCATTCCTACAGGAGGATGCCATTGGCGGGCAAGTGCGTTCAGAGGGTGGCCGGATCCGTAGGGTTCTCGGGCACCGAGGACGGTGAGTCTTCCTGCAAGGGTAATGTGGTACTGACGGTTTCCGAGGGTGCCGTAAGGAAATACATCAAGGTAACCAAGGAGGTAATGGAAAGTTACGGTGTGGACGACTATACGAAGCAGAGGGTCGAGTGGATGTCGGAAAGTGTGGATTCGCTATTCAGCAATGACTCGGTGACTGTGATGACTCTAGAGGATTTCATCTGATCAGAATTCGAGTTCCAGGATTCTCAGTATCTTCTCCATCCATCCAAGTTTCACAATTTTTTGTTCAGGATCTGTCTTCCCCGACCACCTTCCAACGATATCCGTCCTAGTTCCGAGCATTCTAATCCTCTCGATGGGGACTCCCAGTGATCTGACAATGCAAGCGGCCCTGTCTCCGTCTGTGAATCCGCCTGGATTGTGCATTCCCTGAATCATGTTGGGTGTTTGATGAGTGAGAACTAGGGGAGGGGGAGTGGGTGAGGAAGCGGCTATCTCCAGCAATTCCCGCCAGTCTTCCGAATTATCGCCGTGTGCGTGCAGGAATACCGGGATTCCCCTCTTCACTGCAGCAATCGTCCCCTTGCCTCCGTCTGCATCACTGACAAGGAACGCCAACCTAGACCATGCCCTCTCTGATGTTGTCTCTGGAAGTAGGGAAAGGACCCCGGTGGCACCATCAGCAGCCACTAGGAGGGTGGGCTCGTCGAGAATGGCGACTAACTCATCAATCTCTATGGCGGCACCCAGAATTGCGACTTCTTGCTCGCGTAGAACTATTCTGCGTTGTATTCCAGCGACAGTAGCGGCTCTCTGGAACCTAGACCATGGCTCGATGTCCGTTGATTCTACTGCGGCCAGTAGGGCGTTAGCGCTATCCTCATCTTGCTCAAGATCCCAACCGAAATGGGCGCGTATTTCGTCTTGCATGGAGACTAGGCTGTTCTTGACTGGAGTCAAGTCTGTGGGCCTCTCCTTCATGCTCTCTCCAGTGGAAGGGCTCGGTGAGTGTTGAAGAACCCTCTTTGCCCACTGAGAACTGTGCCGATGCCGCTTAACCCTCCTGAGATAGGTGACTTGGGGCTCCTGTCGAGGTACCCTATGCTCCCTCAAGGAAGAGAGCACATGAGATCTGTTCTAACTGAGAATGGTATTTCCGTGGAGGATTTGATAGAGGCCCCATGGCTGGAAGATGTCAGGAACAGAGGAAGATTGAGGCTTCTGGAGTCTGTGATGCACAAGGACGGAGTGGATACTGCCACGGTTGTTGATCTTTCTACGGACTTGGGCAGAATGACTGAGTCACTTTCATTCCTGCATGCGATGCTTGTGGTCTGTGCGTCCTTCGACGAGCGTCTGCTAGCTCGGTGGATTGAAGGCGAGGCGAGCAGGGCCGACCAGCTTTTTGGGATGGACACCGGGAATTTCAGCACAATTGCTACATCCTACATTTCAGGGCTGAGAGAGGAACAATCCGGCGATTCCAGGGAGGTCGTTTATTGGGTACCAATGTCTGACTTCATCGAGCTGTGCCCCCGAATCTCTGGTAACTACTGGAGGTTGGCTAATCGCCCCCTAAGTGGGGGATGGGTATGCATGAACGCTTCAGCAGGAGAAGATAGCAGGCAAAGGACATCGAGACTGCTCAAGGAGCGTGTCAGAGAGTACCTGGATAGGTCTTGTAGGGAACGGATGGAGAGGATGGACGATGAGTTCGCGGCCCTCTTCTCGGAGCCTGTTGAGAGAATCACGGGCCTTCTTTCAGAGAGAGTGAGTGCAGAGATGCCGATGTCTGCGGCGGTGAGGGAGGATTGGCCCCCTTGCTTCGAATCCGCAGTATCCGAATTGAATCAGGGGGTAAACGTGAATCACGTTGGGAGGGTTTTCCTAGCGTCCTTCTCAAGATCCCTCGGACACTCGCAAGAGCAGACGTGCGCCTTTTTCTCGGGTGCCCCCGACTACAATGCGGAGACGACTTCCTACCAAGTTGCCCATGTTTACGAAAGGGAGTACACTCCACATGGCTGCGCGTCACTGAAGACTTCAGCTAGATGCCCTGTAAACGTCGGCGATGATAGTCTGTGTGACCAAGAGTGGTTGACTCACCCGCTGAAATATCTGAGGGCCAAGCAGCGACGTAGGTTTCAGACTCCCAGTGATGTGGAGACAGCGCAGGAATCGGAGACTAAGGAGCGCGTTTCAGGCAATTCTTCATAGCGTCATTGATACTATCGACTAGCGAGGGGGAGAGGTCACGTGGTCCGAACACTCGTTCTAACTGTCGACAGGGACAACGACCTAGGTGTCAAGGCCGGCATCAGGGGGCCGGTGATTGGGCGGAAAGCCACTCTCGCAGCGGCTCTCAGACTTGGTCTGGCAGATCCGGAGGAGTCGGATACCAATGCAATATTGGGAGCGCTGCACCGGCATGACAAGCTCAACGAGGAGATTGTGGGAGACGATGAGGTTCAGATTGCCCTTCTGACAGGAGATGTCAGAGTAGGAGCACGGAGTGACAGAGCGATTGCCATACAATTGGATGAGGTGATTCAAGAGTTCCAACCCGACAGGGCCATCCTGATTACAGATGGGGCAGATGACGAGGCCGCCCTTCCAATCATTACATCGAGAGTTAGGGTAGACCACGTTGAGAAGATAATTGTAAGGCAGTCAAAAGGGATAGAAAGCACGTACTACTACGTAGTAAAGGCGATTGAGGACCCACGTTGGAGGGCTCGGTTGCTCGTCCCAATTGCTGCGGTAATGATAATCCTGGGACTCGGGCTGATACTTCCAAACGGTACACAACTGATTGGGGCGATGCCCCTGATCTTTGGAATATGGGTCCTAGCCAAAGGTCTGGGTTGGGAACAGCAGTTGGAAAGGTTGCTTGGAGACATGCGTTCAGCTGCCAGTGGGAGCCTGCTTACCTCACTCCTATGGGCCCTAGCATTGGTATCACTGATGATTGGGGCAGTCACTGTAATCCAGGTATTCTACGGCACGTCGATGGAGATTCAGGAATGGGCCGCGGCGATTCTTCCCGATTCCACTGGGTTCGATGTCGGGGCGGTGAACAATGACATCGCAGTTTGGGTCATTGCTATCGACAATTCCCTTTCTTGGTTCCTGGTGGCTTTCTTCTCCCTATTCCTTTCTCTAGGGGTGCTTAGGTGGAAAGAAGGCTCGTTCACGGGACAGAGCATCATGCTCCTGGCTACCGGAGCAGTGGCTTACTTCGTAATATCGGCGATCAATGAAGTTGCACTGGGAATGCTGGGGGGCCAAGACCTGAATCTGAGCGTTAAATCGGTATCTGATACTTGGTCGATACCTGTATTGGCTATCCTTGGAAGGTATCTGCTAAGTGTCATGGTTGAATCATTGACCGAGGATGAAGAGGGCTCGATGGAAAACCAATTCTACGGAGTCTAGGCTTCGAAAGTTGAGTCCATCATGCAAGAGGGGCATGTAACTCTGATGGGACGTGTGGAAGGTATTCCCAGAGCAGCATTGCAGTTTGGACAGAGTATCGCCTGCTCGACTCCTTCCTGTCTCCTTTTTCCAGCTTGGCTTGGATCGTAGGTAAATCTGTATTTGTGAGTTTCTTGAAGGAAATTTGGCGAGCCCTCTCCCTGATTCCCGGTAGTCTTGAACTTCGATTTTCTCTCTGGAATGGAGACTGGCTGATTTGTGGCTTGGGGGGGCTTCGTCGGTCCGTTCTGAAAATCTTCTAGCTCGGATAGTATCTCAGATACAGGCATGTTGAGTTCCCTGGATGCCCTGTCTATCGCGAGAGTTCTCTCATAGTCCCCCATTCCAACGAACTGCTGGAGGATTACTGCCGGTATCTTCGCCATGAGGCTGCGACAAAAGGGCCCCCTTTCAATCTCGTCCCACCCCTGTTCATCGTACGCTATCCCTAAGAGCGTCCGATTTGATTGCACGTTGATGTTCCCCGAGTGCATAGAGTGCAGAGGGACCAAGGGACTGTGCGGAATAGATCCTTGCCCCCTCCTCTCCGAAGTGAGAAGCAGGCTACCTGTCTCGGAGACTTCGAAAGTAGTCGAGATGTCGGGCCCTAGTCCCCCCTCTATGTTTGTCGGGAGGTATGGATATCCGGATGTCAGGGCGGGCCTCACTGCTTCACTGAGTCCGGATGAGGGGTTTTCGAAAATGGCAAATGGGGATCCGGCCGAGTTGTTCGGGAGGCCGTTGGAAGAAGTGGCTGCAAGACATGCCGGTCTCATCACAGGAGGGAGAAAGATGGATGTTTCAAGTGCTGTTTCTCCAGATTTGGTACTTGAGGCCACTCAACTAGTTGCCAAGTCGTCTTCTAGCGTGGAAATTGAGCTTGACTTCGCCAGACCTGTTGCCGTGGGTGGCAATCCCACCTTTGACAGCATGAGCACCCCCTTGGGCCCCACGGGGGAAGTCGTCAGAGCAGAGGTGACAGGAAACGCGAAGATCTCGAGGAAGATAGCCTCAATTACAGAGGAGGTGGATGTTCTAGCATCAGAGGCGATGGGGGAGCTCGTAGATTCTGGTACTGGGGAGGCCCAGATTTCCAGGATGCTGTCCTCAGGCCTGCTGGGGAGGGAGGAGGGTAGGAAACTTGTTCCCACCAGATGGGGGATTACTGCAACGGACGACACCCTCGGGAAGAGGGTGTGGGACAAAGTAAGGTTCCTTCCATCATTGGACAAAGTGTTGGTCTTCGAAGCAGAATATCTGGACAATAGATTCCACGTTGTCCTCACACCTGGAAGCTGGGCCTTCCATATGATGGAGGCTTGGACGGGCGGTTCACTGTGGTCAGAAACCGGAAGGGTTCTTGGAGACTGGGAGGAGGGCAGTCCTAGGACGAAGTATGCAAGTAGGGTTACTGGGGCATATTACTCGGCGAGGCTGGGGGTACTGGAATACTTGGAGTCGATTGGGAGGTCTGGTGCCTGTCTGATCTGGAGGGACATTGGCCCGGGATACTGGGCCCCTGTTGGGGTGTGGCTAATCCGTGAGACGGTAAGGGAGGCCCTGCGGGGGAAAGGAAGGAAGTTCGATTCCCTTGAGGCCGCGATTGGGTTCATGTCCGATAGGGTTTCTTCGCCGAATGAGCTTAGGAAGTCATGGTTCGCGAACAGGAGCATTCAGATGAGGTTGGATGCATTCTAGTTTGACTTTCCTAGGAAGTCTCCGACTATCTCGCTCTCTGCCTTAATTAGCTGCTCGGCGACTGTTGATTTGGAGAGTCCGAGTTTGCTTGCAAGCCCCCTTATGGATACCTTCTTCGGAACTTCGTACCAACCGCTCTTGTATGCCAGCTTCAGTATTCTGTACTGTTGTAGAGTAGGGCCATTCTGGGCTATTCCCTCGGAATTCCTAGCCTTGGTGACTCTCTCGATTGGTATTGCTTCCCTGATTGATCTCAAGAAGGAGACCATAGAGGATTGCCTCCCGGCTACTTGGACCACGAGGCCGTTGCTCGTCAGGTTTGTTCCCGCTAGGATTGTGAGGTCCCCATTCTCGAAGAACCTTCCAATAAAGTCCCTCGAGAACTCGAGAGAGATCAAGTGATGTGTCAGATAGTCGGTCTGCCATTCCTCTAGTATCTCTACAATTGTCACTCCTGGCATGCTGAAACCTGCCTGTGGACAGTCCCCATCAGCGGTGATGCACTCACACATTATTCGCAGATTGCCCCCCTCTACACCGAGGGTGCCCCTGTAGTCCCAGCTTATGCTGTTCATAGCAATAGCAGCGCGGGAGTCGTGGATTATTGAGGGGGCCGCGCACTCGACTCTGACCGCCCTCATGGAAATCCTCATCACCCCAGTGTATCGTGGAGGTTATCAAATTGCTTCATAGTTGCTAATCCAGATTCAGTTACGTCTCCTTCGTGCTCCTTCCTCGGCATCCAGTATGGCCTTGGCCACCTCTGGGGAGTATCCCATATCAGACAGTTTCCTTACTCCCTCCTCATTGTTGTCGGTCTGCTGCACTGCCACATCATCTCCCTCGGACATAGTGGATTCGACTTCCAACGTGCCATCAGAATAGCTACGTGGAGATGTGATTCGGCTCCTCCTGGCCATTACTGCTGCTGCAACCAGAAGGATTCCGGCACTGGCCGCCATCAGAGTGGCGAATGCGCTTCCTGTGATGGTGTTCAGGAGTGCGTTGGGGACGCTATCGTCCTCTGTCGAGTCCATGCATCCATCCCCATCGATGTCAGTGGATCTGTCGGATTTCCAGTTCATCACTCCAGTCGGGCAGAGGTCCCTTGAATCAGGGACCCCGTCGTTGTCGTCGTCCTCGTCCTCGGTGTCGTCCATGCAGCCGTCCCTGTCAATGTCGATTGTCAGGAATTGGGTGGCGGGGCACTCGTCGATAGCGTCGGAGATGCCGTCGTTGTCGTCGTCCCAGTCATCCGTATCCACGCACCCGTCCTGATCTACGTCGTTCCATGTCGTCGAAACCCAACCAGATGTGCGGTCCTCCTCGCAGTTGTCCGAGGGAGTGTTGATTCCGTCGTTGTCCAAGTCCATGTCCTCTGTCGAGTCGTTGCATCCATCTAGGTCTAGGTCTATCCCGGGCCCTATTGGGATGCTTCTCTGACATTGGTCCGAGTGGTCTGGAACCCCGTCGTTGTCGTCGTCTGCGTCCTCCATCTCGTCATGGCAACCGTCGAAATCCCAGTCGGTAATCAGTGTTGATTCCCAGTTTGACATGCCCATTAGGCACATGTCGTCATCATCGGGTACGCCGTCGTTGTCGTCGTCCTCGTCCTCGACGTCGTCATGGCATCCGTCGCCATCGAAATCACCGGTTGGTTCTGAGAACCAAACTGTCATACCCTGAGGGCACAGGTCGTCCCCATCTTGTACGCCGTCGTTGTCGTCGTCCCTATCTTCTTTCAAATCGTGGCATCCGTCGCCATCGTTGTCGAATATCATGTCCGACCAACCAATTTCGCCCTTGGGGCAGTCGTCTTCGGTGTCAGCGAAAGGATCGTTGTCGTCGTTGTCGTCTTCGTCTCCGTCACGACATCCGTCGCCATCGTGATCCTCGGCGAAGTCCCCCCAGTACTGAGCTCCATCGGGGCACAAGTCTAGGTGGTTCTCAACCCCGTCACCATCGTTGTCGGGATCCTCGGAGGTGTCGTCGCAGCCGTCGTTGTCGGCATCAAGGTAGTCCCCCTGGACGCCCAGTGGGCAATTGTCCTCAAAGTCTAGGAATCCGTCATTGTCGTCGTCTGGGTCCTCCGTAGAGTCCCGGCATCCGTCCGAATCGTGATCGGTCTCGAAGTTGGAAGTCCAGTCGGTTTCCCCGAACTGGCAGCTGTCTTCCGAGTCGGGAATTCCGTCGTTGTCGTCATCATCCCAGTCTCCCTCATTGACTAGATTTACGAGAACTGTGATGCTGGTAGTCGCTTGGGACATTGTAGAGGAAGACACGGTAACTGTGACTTCGAACGACTGGTCCTGATTTGCCTCCCTAAGGCTGGGCGCCCTGAGGAATAGTTCCAACTCGGAGTTGACGTCCTCAACTAGAGTGGTGGTGGACTGGTAGTTCCCAGAAAAGCCCAGGTCAGAGAACCAGTTGGCCATGATCTCTGAAGAGGAAGCAATGACAATGTCACTGCCCCCAGGGACCCTTGGGCCTCTCAAAACTAAGTCTATGGATGTCGACTCGCCGGGGCTCAGCGTAACCTCTTCACCTTGGTTTTCGGCTAGTACTAGGTCCATCTGGTAGACATTCTCTGACCACATGCACACGTCCCACTGATCCTCAGTGACTGTCTCTGATTCCTCGCAGTCGGGAGTCGTCCAAACGATATCCCTGTTTGGCCAGTCGAAGTTCACGATGGGCTGTGAGCCAGAGCTGATTCCACTCCCGAACACGCCCATCAGATTAGTCGTGCTCTGAGCGATAATCCTGGTATTGATGACTGCGTATGCTTCATCCAAGCTCTGTCCAAGTGGCAGTTGGCCGTTTTGATCGAGCTGTGGCGTTGTAATCCTGGTCCATCGGAGCTCTACGACTCCCTCTCCATCAGCAGCGTCTGGGGATGACTCGAACCATGTCACGTGCACTGAACCGTCATTGTCGAAGTCCACTCTTGGGTTGGCGCCCCAAGTCATGTCGGATCCCGGTACAAGTGAGTCTGTGACTACGGATACTGTACTTAGGTCAAGTCCGTCTGCCTCGCCATCGAAAGGTCCGGCACGAGAAAGGTCCAGCTGCATGTAGTGCAATTGTGAAGGGGCTGTGCGGCTGTGCTCCTCGGAGCGGCCATCAACCCACACAACGTGTACGTTACCGTCGTTGTCGCTGTTAACCTCGGGACTAACGCTCCAGCCATGGCCGTTAGTGAGGCGTGTGTCGTTCACTATGACCAAGTGTCCGATAGTGCTCCAACCAATGCCATCCTGCCATACGTAGTCTACAGAAGGACCGGTGTCCTCAACGTATTCTCCAGTATCTGAGTCCACGCTGTGACCTGGGTCCCCCATGCTCCAAGTGCTCCTTGGGTTGCTAATCATGGAATACGGATCTAGTACGGACAGGTATGTCTCTGTGGAGCCACTGCTCGTTGTCAAAGCTATGATGGATTGTACAAGTGCATTTACCTCGTCCGTGTAGTTCGCGACCGGAATGATCACGTCGTCTATCCATGCTGCGTCGTTTCCTGAACTGACGCTTCCATCCTTGGCATAGGTCCACTTCAGCGTATGCTGACCTAGGGAAACCGGGGTCGAGAAGTTTCCACTCTGAGTTCCAGACCACTGAGCCAGTTGAATGCCGTCGAGGTAGAACTTGAGGAAGTCGTATCCCGCCTCGGATGATACGTTGTAGGAGAAGCTCACAGTTCCATTGGCTAGGACTCCGGTGAACTCGAGATTTGTGTTCTCCCCATGCGTTATTGCGCCTGATTGCGCGGAGTAAGATCCAGATATTGGCGTTGAAGATGGGTTTGTGGCTGAAACGTATGTGTAGTCGGCTGATACAGATGTGCCCCCGTCCCCATAGGTGTCGTTCAGGAAGATCGTGTAGTTCCCAGCGCCAGTGAAGCTCACTAGGACGCCGCTGTACTGGTTGTACACTGAACTGCTGTTGAAGGAGGCGACTGTGCCATCTGGAAGGATGACGTCCATGCTGAACTCTGAAGCCCAGTTGTCCACGTTCACAGTGAGGTCTACCGTCTCTCCAGCCGGCTGTGTGTAGTTGCAGGAGACTGAGTAGAAGGATGGGTTGCCTGTGGTCCCCCCTATATCACACAAATTGGCCTGGGAATATACCAATCCGTTGTCGGCTGCTTCCACCGACCATATGTCCGAGGAGCTCGAGGAGCCCCATCCATTGGTTAGGTATCCCGATTCGAAGTCCCCCTCGAAGTTGGCCATGTTGTCTGATGGGTAGAGGAACATCTCGCCTCCCGCGTCCTTGGTCGCCGTGGTCAGTCCGTCGCAGGTCCTGTCTGCGAGTCCGGTGAAGTTACCATTGCATTGTGCTAGATCCATCATATGGGAACGCACGTGAGTGTCATTGGCCCATATGGTATTGGCGCCGTATGAGGTTGTTCCAGCCACGGGAATAGGGATAATCCCTGCATTTACACAGGCGTCGTGTGCCTCTCTGATACTCTGGTTGTCATCGGCCTCCTGAGCCTGGTATCCATTGCCAGAGCCACCATATGGCCCTTCATCGGAGACGGGGATGATCAGCTTGGTCGCATTTGGGTTCCAAGCATGGTCTGCGGACGAGGGGGGGTTCCCGGGAGTCATTGATGAGTAGTCCCTCCATGAGGTGCAGGCCCATGTCGATCCAGGTCCCCACATCTCGCTGTAGTATCCCCAGTCTGTGGGGATGCTGAGAGCGGATTCGTTGTAGACGACCTCGGTGAGTGCTCTTATTCCGCCGGAGTTGTCCGTTGGGATTTGCCCGAGGTAGTCTGTTCTTGGGCCTGCGGTCCCGTTACCACCAGCAGAATACCCATCCTCGCAGTTTTTGTGGTTAGATGCATGAGCCATCTGACCGCTCAGAGCATAAAGCGTCTCTAGAACTGTGATGCTTGCCGACTCAAGGAGTGGCTTTACGCCTTGGAAGTACTCTCCGCTGGTCAGGTTTCCTCCATAGAAGACGGCGCACATGTCCTCCCACTCGGCGGTCATCGAACCCGATGTGTCTAGAAGGCCGACGTACTCGATCAGACTTCCACGAGTATCCTCCCATACCACGATTACCGTGTTGTTGACCCCTATGGAAACTGCTGGGTTGCCCTTGTACCCAAGTGCGGGGGTGACGAGTGTGTTGTTGATCACTACCTCTACCCCTCCGGTGGAGTTCATTGCGACCATCTTGTAGTAGATCAGAGGGGTTCCGAAGTAGAGTCCCTGTGGGTCATAGGTGTCGACCCAGACGATGTGCATAGCATCATTCGAGTCGACTGCTATGTCTGGGTCATTCCTGATACCAGTCCCATCTGCAATTATGTATTCACTAGTGAGTGTCATATTGTAAACGTCCCCTGTGGAGCCGTCTTGATCGTCTTCTGAAGGATCAAGAATGGAGTACAGTATCTCAACATCAGTAATCGCCCAAACGATATGTGCATTGTTGTCGGAGTCGAGGACCATCGAGGGGCTAGATACCTCTGTGTAGTTGCTCTGACCGACTAGGGTGTTAGCAATAAGAACGGTATCAATCCCATTGGTGGAAATCAATGCGTACTGTAGCATTGGGGATGAACCATTCTCAATCCAGACTAGGTGGACTCTTCCCTGGTCGTCCATTATTCCAGTTACCTCTATCGGGTTGGAGGTGTTTAGGTTCGAGAGTAGTGCTTGTGTGGCCGCTTCGTCAGTGGTGTTGTTAGCGGTGTTGTGCCTGGTTTGATCTGGTTCGAGGGAGACGCTGCCAAGTGACATAGAAGGTGCAAAAAGAGAGGTTACCAGTATTGCTGTAATCAGTAATGACATCTGAGATTTGTCGGTATTTCTCTTGGCTGATATTCTATTGCTTGCGTCTGCGGTGGCTCGAACCATGCCTTGGCAAGTGGTAATTAAACCAAAGTAGGCGTACCGGACATGTCCAGTGAAGCCAAAAAAACCGGGTTATCGCGGGTTCTTGAGGGCATCTATCCTCTCTGGGTGGATAGCCTCCCATGGGAAGTGCCCTTCACTCGTCGGGGATCTTCCAAAATGTCCCCCTGAAGCTGTCTTTCGGTAGATTGGGCGCTTTAGATCTAGATCGCTGATCATCGCTGCGGGCCTCCAATCGAACGCGTTCAGGAGCCTGTGGGAAAGCTCGTCATCGGGAATGGTGCCTGTTCCCGAGGTATCTGCGAGCAGACTGATTGGATTAGACACACCTATTGCATAGGAGACCTGGATCTCGCAGTGATCGGCTAGACCTGCCGCTACCACGTGCTTGGCTGCCCATCTGGCATGATAGGCTGCGGTCCTGTCGACCTTTGATGGGTCCTTCCCGCTGAAGGCCCCTCCTCCATGCATACCTCCTCCATATGTGTCCACTATGATCTTGCGGCCAGTGAGTCCAGCATCTGAGTAGGGGCCACCCGGGTCTGCGAACCTCCCCGTGCCGTTGACTATCAATTTGTATCCGGAAGATAGCCAATTTGGAGGTATGGCGTGCTCTACTACGTGCTTGCGAATCTGCTCCTGGACGAATTCTTGCTCCGCATTTACATCTCCACCGAATTGGTCCTTCAGTGCGTCGTCGTGCTGTACAGCGACCACGACGGTCTGAACGTGGCTTGGGTTACCCTCGGAGTCGTACTCCACAGTGACCTGGCTCTTCCCATCTGGGCGAATCCACGGGATTTCCCCGTTTTCCACTATAATATCCAGACGCCTGCAGATTCTTTGAGCCAATGCCGCAGGAAGAGGGAACAGCCTGCCATCCATGCCTGGCGTGCCCTCAGTCTCCTTGCATGCATAGCCGAACATTATCCCTTGATCGCCCGCTCCCTGAGATTCCATGTCACCATCGACGCCCTGGCTGATGAACTGAGATTGGGTTGTTATGAGGACGGTTACTTCGCATGTTTCTGAGCTGGTGGCGTCCATGCCTATGGAATGGTCGGTATAACCAATCTCGCTAGCCGCTCTCCTTGCTATGGAGACATACTCCTCGTCGCTGATTGCGCCTGCTAGGGTTACCTCTCCCGCTAGAATGATGAATGCCTTCTCCTCAGTGCCCTTAACCATGGTCTCAACGGCCACTCTGGCGTTTGGATCGATTTCTAAGCAGGCGTCCAATATTGAATCTGATATAGCATCGCAGAGCTTGTCTGGGTGGCCTGCTGTGACAGATTCAGCTGTCTTGGCGGGGGGAAGTCGCTCTGCCATGGTGTCAGAGGGAGGAAGCTTTCCTCATGAGTGTTGTCAGGGGGGAGCTCTCCTTTGAGAGATTGAAATGAAAAGGATAGGGGGTTTCCGCGGTGTGTGGGCGATATTGTCGCGGAGTTTGTCTGGACTGGGTCACGTGAGCGTGCGGAGCTACTTCTGGCTTCCATAGAGCCTGATGACAAGGAGTTCTTTGAAGGCGAGGTTTTGGATGTCCAAGATGGTGCTGAATTGAGAATCAGAGTGAGATCAGGGACTCTTTCCAAGGTCAGGTCGACCATGGATGACATTCTGGCTTGTCTTTCAGCTGTAGAGGCTAGTTTAGTAGCTCTGGACGGAGAATAGCGGCTGTCTTCTGTTTCGGACCATTCAAGGCAGTGATTCCACACCGCGTTGCGTGCTTCGTCTACCCCACGACAGGTCGGACCTCCTGTGGTCAGGAGATTCTGCTACGCAATTGCTACTCGATTCTGCAGACCGATGGGGAGACTCAATGGTCGCAGACGAAGGAGGGGGCGGCAGTGGGTCTTCTGAGCCTGGGAAGGCAATAGTTGTCGCCAAGCAGACCGGGGTTTTGTGTGGACGCCTAGTCGTTGAGAGGGTATTGTCCAAACACTATCCATCATGTTCTGTGGAGTGGCACATCACCGAAGGAGGGGATGTCGATGAAGGCGTTACTATTCTGACAATTAATGGTGAATGTGGTGAAATTCTACGTTCAGAGAGGATTATTCTCAACATCCTAGGGAGGCTTTCTGGCATATCGACCAATACGTCGAGTTGGGTTTCCTCGGCCGGAGATATTGGCGTGGCCGGTACTAGGAAAGTGGATTGGGGACTACTAGACAAGTGGGCGATTCACATAGGAGGGGGTTTGACACACCGGCTCAGCAGAGCTGATGCCCTCATGATCAAAGATAGCGAAGTACTAGCGGAGGCTGGGACAGAGGGGAGTGAATTGGATGCTCTTCGCCGATTGATCTCTGACATAGACATGGAAGAGGACTCAGAATTCACCGTAGTAGAGGTTAGGACAGTGGAGCAAGCAATCGCCACTGCATCAATCTGGGACTCGAAGCAGAGATTGCGAGGAGGGTGCGAAAGAGTCGTTCTTCTTTTGGACAACATGGGGCCAAAGAAGGCCAAAGAAGCATCTGATTCCCTGGATAGGGAGGGGCTCAGGGCTTGGTGCGTACTAGAGGGGTCTGGGGGGGTGTCCTTGGAATCGCTGCCAGAATGGGGAGACAGTGGTGTTGATCTTGTATCCTCAAGCTCACTGAACAGGGGGGTTTCTCCTATTGACATGTCAATGAAATTTGAAGGTGGAAATTAATGGCAGAAATTCCTGACAGTCACCCTCGAAAGGCGTCACTCATGGCACGACAAAAGATGGTCGATGCGGCATCAATTGGGCTGTTGGCGGAGTCAGCCATGATAGCTCATGGAAGAGGGGAGGCGTATGACTATCTACTAGGGGAGAGAACGATTGAATCCGCCTCACTGGCAATTTCAGAAGCGGCGGCCAGACTTAGTGAGGCGCAGAATCCGGTGATATCTGTCAATGGAAATACTGTGGTCCTTGCAGGGGATGACTTGATTCGGCTGGCTGCGATAGTCGGCTGTCCTATCGAGGTTAATCTGTACTACAGAACGGATGAGCGGATTGGTGGCCTTCTCTCTCTTCTTGATTCACAGAGGGAGAGTGTGGCCTCAGGGGGGCCTCCGGAGGGGTGGTCGGGGAATTGGAGAGAGCGTGTGCTCTCAGTCCCTCTACTCGGTTCTGAGCCGGATGGTTCGATATCCGGGCTGGCAGGGCCTCGTTCGTTGTGCTGCAAGGATGGGATAGAGCGTGCCGATGTGATACTAGTTCCACTAGAAGACGGCGATCGCTGTGAGGCTTTGATATCACTTGGAAAGCAAGTTCTAGTGGTTGATCTAAATCCCCTATCCAGGACAGCAAAAAACGCCACTGTAACAATTGTCGACGAGGTATCCAGAGCGGCTGCAGAGTTGGTGAACAGTGCATTGGACCCAAGTAGGAGCACAGAGTGGGACAACGAGCAGTGCCTCAGGGAGGCCTTGTCTGTGATATCTGATGCTGGTAGTCTAATCTAGGGGTACTGTTCTTTGAGCAAATTGGCACATCTAGCCGCTATTGCTTCCCCGACTTCTGTGGTCGTAGCATCTCCACCAAGATCGTACGTTACCGCGCCGCCTTCGGCAAGGTGCTGCGATATTGCCTCCTCAAGGATGTCTGCGCAAATCGTGGCGGTCTCATCGTCGTGCCTGATTCCAAGATGGTCAAGCATTAGCTGGACGGAAGAAATTGCTGCTATCGGATTGACCTTGTCCTTTCCTGCATACTTAGGGGCCGAACCGTGAACTGGCTCGAACAGCATGTGGTTATCCCCTATATTCGCACTTGCTGCCATTCCCATACCTCCCTGCAATACCGATGCCAAATCAGTAGCTATGTCTCCGAACATATTAGGGAGGACTACCACATCAAGATCCTCTGGATCTCTGACTAGCCACATAGTGAATGCATCGATGAAGGCCTCATTTGTCTGCACAGTTGGGTAATCCTGGGAAATCTCCCTGAACACCTTTCGAAAGAGCCTGCATCCCCTTGAGACGTTACTCTTGTCCACGCACGTAATCTTCTGAGGAACCCCCATACGGGACTCTCTTTTCTTCGCCAAATCGAAGGAGAACCTAATCACCCTTTCACTTCCATTCCTGGAAATGGGACGCGGGTCCCACTCGACCTCCCCCTCGAGGCCGGGGAATTTTTCGATAACTATCGGTTGATCCTTCTCGCCTCCTTTCGCAGCTTGAGCAGACCTACGAAGAAGGGAGTGATAGAGTCCTTCCGTGTTCTCCCTAACCAATACCATGTCGACCAGTTCGGGTTCCCAAATATCGGTGAACATCCCATGCACTTTGTGCTGAACTCCTTTGTACAACTTAACCGGCCTAACATTCGCGTAAAGATCCAATCCGGAACGCAGGCCGAGTATGCACTGCCCTCCTGCGTTGTCCCCATTTGGGAGTTTTGCATCAGGCCAGCCTATTGCACCCAGCAGGATTGCATCTGATCTATCCCTGCAATGCTCGAAGGAGCCTTCTGGCCACTCCAATCCCGTCTCCAGGTAATACTGACCTCCGCATGGAATTTCCGTTATGTCGAATGAAAGGGGGCTAAGGTCCTCGAACACATCCATGACTCTTCTAGCCTCTCGGATGACCTCCTTACCAGTGCCGTCCCCTGGAAGAACGGCCACCCTATACTCCGGCATCAGCCTGTGCACCCGCTTTTCATTCATCAATTCACCCCAAGGAAAGTTTGGAAGTAAATTGACGGGATAGTTGATAGACGGTCACCACGAATGAAACGGATATGGAGCGGGGAACCGACGAAGGCGAGAGGTCTCCAAGGATTGATGTCAGAACCCTTCCAGAGTCTGTTGCGACATTGTGGGAGACGATGCTCAGGCTGGATCCTTCATGGGACCTTGCTAAGTGGTTGGACGAGCGTGCGAAGGAAGAGCTTGGCTTGGTTGAGAGTCATCTGGGCAGGGAGAAGTTACGAGTTGAGCAGCGACTTCATCGCATAGAGACTCTTGTTAAGAGACTCAAGCGCCAAAGAGAAGTCCAAGGAACCCAATTATCAGACCCCCATCAAAAGAATCTCTTCGATGTGTTTGGCAGTGGAGTAAGCAAGGGCGAGACTGAGGAGGACTTCGAAGCCGAGCAGGCGGCTGTGGACTTCGGCTCGATGGATGTAGGAGATGACCCCCTATTGGCAATAGTATCCGAGCATGTGCTGGGAATGCTTGAGGTTTCTAGGTTGGCCGGTCTGGCTCCAGTACACTTTGATTCACTTGTCAGTGAGCTTGTTCCACTGGGAATTAGAGTGGATGATCTGGATGAGGCGATAGCATGGCTTCTGCAGTCAGAGGCAATTGTGGAGATTGATGAGGATGCGTTTGCTTTGAGTGAGTGAACTTCCGCTTCTCGTCAAGTCATACAACCATTCAAAAAAGGAGCGTTTGTCGTTCAGACTGGTCACAATGGTTAGCGATGCTTCGGGCTGGTACGCAAGGCTTGATCAAGAGTGCCCGGACCGCATTCAGCAGATTCGTATGTGGTTGGATTCCTGGGAGGATTCCACGAAGGCAAATGTCCCAATTGCTGCTTCCCTGCCAAGAAGTTGGCCTACACTTCCTGCTGGGCTTCTGTATGATCCGGGAGCGGTTCTGGACAGGCTCCTGTCTAGGTACGAGGCGGTATCTGACGGTCGTTCACCGAGAGGTGCCTTCTCTACCCCGAGTCGGCTAATTCAAGCAGTTCTGGCAGATGAAATCGGGCAGGGAAGTCAGAAGAGGAAGGAGGAGGACCCTGTGACTCTTTCCCTGTCTGCAATCCCCCCAGGATTCAGAGATTATGCAGAGAGATTCAACCATAATGTATCAGGTTCGAGAGAGGACGAGGAGGAGGATTCTTCCAGGACCAAGTCCGGGGTGCCACTACCTTTTGCTGATCCCTCGTGCGGAGCGGGTCTGGTTGCATCGCAAGTCATTCGGATTCACTCTCAGAGATTGGAGAATGATAGTGAGTCGGTGAAATGCAATGACACTCTGAAACTGCTCGAGGGTATGCAATTTCTTGATTCATCCGAGATCGCAGTAGAAGCAGCAAGGAGGAGGATTCTGATTACTCTGGGAAGAGCCGGTCTGGTTGATCTAGAGGGTGATGGGCACGAAGGGGTGATCGGTAGAAATGAGGCTGAGATGATATTGGAAAGTAACATCAGAATTGGTGATTCTCTTCTTGACGAGTGGCCTTGGAATGAGTCTCCCATGCTCGTGATATCCAGGCCCCCCTGGATTAGGATCAAGGATAGGTTCAGAGGCCATGAAGAAGGAAGCAGGCTGAGGAGAGACCTTTCGGGAAGGCTGCGTAATGCGGTAGACTCTGGGGGGGAATTGAGATTCTCTGCACTGAAAGGAAACGTGAACCTCTATCGGCTTTTCCTAGAGAGATCTCTACAGATAGTTTCTGAAGGAGGCAGGGTCAGGATGGTAGTTCCGGATTCCCTGTTAAGAGAGAAAAGCAGCGTACCACTGAGGAAATTACTGGTGGAGGATAATGAGTGGGTCTCCACCTGGAGCTTCCCGGACCCCCAACGTATTTTCCCGGGAATATCACAGGGATTCGCGGTTTTGGGAATAACATCTGGTGGTTCTACCGATGTGATGACGAGCTTCGGGCCGCTTGGGGTTGACCAAGTATTACCAGATACAGGGGTGTCGAAAACTTCACCCTTCCTTGAGCTGGAAAGGGGGCCTTGGTCGTCATGGACTGATGCTACATGGGCAGTACCCAGAATGCCTTCAGATGAGTTTGACAGGAGGAGGGTTCTGGATGCAATCGGCAGACTTGCAGATCGGCCCCGGCTATCGGAAGATTCCAACTGGCTATGCCCTGGTTCGGAAACAATAAGGGTTAGAGTTGGGGAAATTGACCAAAGCAGCTCATCATCCAATATCTCCGATTGGGATGAAGGGGGGAAAGGGGTTCCATTCATCAGGAGCGCCCACTTCTGCCTAGAGGGGGATGCTGTTGTCATTCGACATCCCGCATATGATTCAGACATACCAAGTAATTCGATCCAGAAATCCCATTCTATGTGGAGTGGGGATAACAAATCCAAGGGCTTTCCGAGGATTGCATGTCAAGCGATTCTGAACTCTGCGAATGCGCGGCGTCTGAGGTGGGCTGTAGTGCCAGGGGATTGTGTACTTGGAAACTCAGTAAACTTCCTGGAGTTACCTGAGGGGGTGAAGGGCATCCTCGAGGAGGAGAATGGGTGCTTGGAAGAGGGGCTAAACTGGCTATGTGAGCAATTGAATAGTGTGGATCTTGATTTGTGGTCAAGGGCATGGGGGGCCAACAGCAACGTAAACAACTACGAGATTGAGAGTCTTCCTTTTCCGATGCCGAGTCGGAAAGATTGGCTTTCTGAATAATGACTTACATGGAAGTTAGTGGCGCGGAAATGGCTTTCCGCTATCACGAATGTAGGGAGTCAATACCGAATAGACTATTATCGTGTTATTGCGTACGGTAATCGTACTATCGCGGTAGCTTTGTGATGGGGGATAAATAATGGGCATTAATCCGAAAATTGGCATCACCGGTTTACCTCGATCTGGTAAGTCAGCGGTCCTTGACAAGGTAGTGAAGATGGTTGTTGAGGAAGGCGGGGATTCGAGTGGGGTTCCAGTTATCGCGGGAATGAGGTCCGAGGCGATTGTTGAGGACGGCGAGAGGGTCGGGTATGCATGTGTAAATATCGTAACTGGGGAGAGGGGGGTAATGGCCCACAGAGATATCGACTCGAGGAACCGAATCCTTGGATACGGGATTGATCCTACGGAAATTGACAGAGTGGGGGTCCCAGCCATTTTGGATGCGATTGGTAATTGCCAATACTTGGTAATTGACGAAATTGGTAAGTTCACAGTTGAAAGTGAGGGTTTTGTATCGGCGGTTAGAGAGGCCTTGGACTATGACATGCCGAGCCTTCTGACTCTCCACAAAAAGAGTCGTCATCCGCTTTTGCAGGACATCAGGAGGCGTGACGACGGGCGTATACTGGAAGTCACCCCTGTAAACAGGGCCCTCCTGCCCTACAAAATTCTCAAGCTAATTCAGGAAGACTACTGAGAAGGCTTAGTCAAGTTGATTCGTTGGTGCCCTAGTTGGATGGCAATGGAGTCGCCATCGAGACGCCTTAGGAGAGTTCTCGGCGGGCTCTGCATTGCGCTTCTGTTCCTTACTGCCTTGTCCATCGAAGATGGAAGCCTGGTCGTTATGGATGATGATTCTTCGAATAGTGACGATACTGCGGCGGTTTTCCCAATACTAGCAATCATCTTTGGATTGCTATATATTTCAATTACAAGAGCAGGGGGTCGAGAGTACGGCAATCACTTCATGGACAGATGGGTAAGTAGGGAAGGTGAAGAAGAAATGACCTCCAGGCTTAGGTTGGAACAGGACGAGGCCAGTGTTGATGGAATGGGTACGGCTTGGGCCGAACTAGAGAAGAGCCATCTTGAGGAGAGTCTTGGAGAAGAGGAGTGACAATCGAAACCTTGACTCGATAGAGGCTCTCGCATTGTTGTGGGTGAGACGATGAGTGAGGTGCCTGAAGACCTGAAATATACAAAGGAACACGAGTGGATTAGAGTTGAGGGCGGTGAAGTGGTAATCGGTATTACCGACTTTGCTCAGAACGCTTTGACGGATGTTGTTTGGGTTGAGCTCCCTGACGGTGGAGCGGTGGTTTCCTCGATGGAGTCCTTTGCCAGCGTTGAGTCGGTCAAATCAGTGAGTGAAATTTACGCCCCTGTGGGCGGTGAAGTGATCGGCGTTAATGAAGAGCTGGAAGATGCCCCAGAACTAATCAACGAGGATCCATATGGCGATGGTTGGATTTGTCGAATTTCTGTTTCGGATCCCTCAGAGCTCGGGGCGCTTCTCGATTCAGTTTCCTATTCGGAGCTGATTGCGGAGTAGGGTGTTGGCTTGAAGTCTGTGAACATCTACGTCGATGGTTCTTGCGAAGACAACAGAAATGTGACGTCCTCCACCCCTGCTGGTTGGGGTTTCTGTGTGATTATCGGTGATAGCGGTGCTGGAAAGGGGCAGGGTGACTTGGTCACAGAGAAATGTGGCCGGGTAGTGACTGGCCCTGAGGAGGATAGTTTCCTAGGAGCGGAGGTCGGATCAAACAACACGGCAGAGCTCAGTGCGATTGCCCACGCTCTGAGATGGATACTTGTCGAGTCGGACATAGAGGGAGTGGTGATTAGGACTGATTCAAAATACGCTGGTAATGTATCTTCGAGTGCTTGGAAGGCAAAGGCTAATGTGGATTTGGCTAAACATGTTCAAAGCCTCTGGGAAGAGGTGTCCAGAGCCTGTAGCTTGGAATGGGAGCATGTGCGTGCCCACAGGGGGCACAGGTGGAATGAGCGTGCCGACCATCTCGCTTTCAGAGCCATGAGGGGGGATTCTCCAGTACCCCTGCAATTCTGGAAGCCTGGTATGCGTTAGTCAGAACAATTCCAAGAGATATAGGAATCCTAGGAATGCGTGTATGACGACTAGAATTGCCATCACGTCGCTCATTCTGCCGTGAAGGTCTCTTGATCTGGAGTGTGTTTTTCCTTCCTCCTTCAGATCCCTAGTTTTCCTTCCAAGACGCCATAGGATTGTCATCAATATCAAAGCTAGAATTCCTGCCCACCCGTGGTAATGGCCTGGAATTAGATATTCGAGTGCTGGCTTGCCCTCAAGAACCGCTCTCCCGATTTGGGCGATGAATGCAATTGATATTATTCCCAGGAGGTAGAGCATGACTGCATCACCCACATTCTGATGTTCCTGAAGCGATTCTTCCCTCTCCTCGGATTTCAGAGACGTTGAGATTTTTCTCCACGATCTTTGTCTGAAGAAGATCCTGATGAGCAGCAATGCCAGTATTGGGTGAACCAGTAGAACCGCTGCGCGGACTACATCCATGCACCATGGTGTGGATTATCCATCTTGAGTCCTCTCCATGACGCCTTGCTATGCAAGGCGATGTGTTGATGTACACAGTCTACTCGGGCTAATCACCGAGGCAATCTGATGGAGGAGTATCTACTAGATTGCTTGGAAATGCTCAGTAGGGCGGGTGATGACGAAGTCAGGCGCAAAAAGGAGATTACAAAGTCACCCTCATGGGAACTGTTGGATGTAGAATGGAAGGCTTTGGCGATGATAGGTGCCGGCAAGGTTGCTGGTGATAGCGCCGGAATGGAGGCCGAAGTTGGAGGAATTTCTCGCACTAGAAGGGTTGGGAGGAGAGGTGGCAGAGGCCGCGTTCGGGGCATAGAGGACAGGGTTGCCTCACCGATGAGTGTGATTGGTGGCCCCCTTCCGGCGGGCTATCGACTGGCTGTACTAATCGTGCAGAAGGATAGAATGAAGGGAGCTTGGAACGATAGCATGGACTCAGACATGGATTCTATTAGACAGGAGTGCGCATTGGGGATCCACCCTGTCTGGGAGAGGATGGCGCGCGAGTCGCCCTTGCTAGCTGAGCTGGGGTTGTTTCCTGTTGTTCAGCCTGAAGGCAATTTCGGAGATTCGAGTGCTTGGATAGAAGGAGCGATGTTTGATCATGGAGATTTTTCTTCTCTACGAGAGTGGCTTATTATGGACGTCCCTCAGAAGCTTACTGCCTCTCAGATGAAGGCACTGAAGAGCATACAGCGGGACTTGTCGGGTAGAGCCCGTTCCTCACAATGGGAAGATTGGATGTCTCCTTCCCTGGAAGGTTTGAGCGGCGAGGGGGCCCTGCTCGAGGGGATACTTCTGGCAGCATGTGGATCTACGAGAGCCGTGGAAGTTCTAGAGGGGGTCGAAGGAGATTGCTCGACGGTTTCTTCCAAACACGCCGAGCTCATTAGAGCGAGGAGAGGGGAATTTGGCAGATGGAAGGAGGCTGCTATGTGCCTCGATGAGGATACACTCTCGGTCGCATTGAGGATAGAGTCTTGGAAGTCCTTTGATGAGAGTATTGGGTCCCCTTCATTGGAGGAGAAGATTGGTGGAGCTGCTTTGCTTGGAGACATAGGATTAGAAATTCCCGATGCACTTGGGTGGTCCATTTGTTATGATTTGATTAATTCAGACAAGAAAGAGAGTGCAATTGGGTACATTGGTGGGGCTAGTGTTTCTTCCGTAGAAAATGTGGGGGCTTGTCTTGAGCTTCTAGAATTGGATGAGTCTGGAGAAATTGATCGCTCGTTGAAGAAATATATTGACGAGTCATCGGATGAGGAAGGTGTTCTACTGATTCTAAGACATGATGCTGCCACCAGTTCGGTTCGGCTTCATGCAGCGAGCAAGCTAAGCTCCGAGGATTCTATAAGGCACACGGATGACATCATTTCTGCGTTTACTAGGACTGCTGAGATCGGAGGTTTGGCGGAGTCTTTGATAGGGGATAATTCCCTTCCTAGAGCATATCCTTTCCGTGCAATGATGGCTTGGCACATGATTAGTGCTGGTGAAGCGGCTGAGATTGCGAAGGATCTCGAAGAGGCGCGAAAAACCGCACTACTTTCGATTGATATCGCAGAAGAGGATGGTGTTCTTAGCGACGTAAGCATAGGGCTGATATCCCTGCTGGACGGTATTACCGGGAATCTTGACGCTGTGAACAAAAAGCTTGACCACAAGGGCGAGAGGGCGTTGAATGAGATACGTAATGCCCTTTCTCCCGAGGGGAACGATGTGGTTCGAGAAAAAAGCATCGAGGCGTTGACGAACTCTGTTGATAATAGCGATCTAGAGACAATTGAGAGGAGGCTATTCGAGGCATTGGTTAACGCACTAATCCTGAACAGGGCGGCTGTTGATCTGCAGAGTGGGGAGCCTGCTAGAAGGAATTCAGCAATTTCCTCTCTTGAAAATCTGATTTCAGATGATTCGGTTTCTATGAAGACCATCAGATTTGCATCTGATTTGGTTTTTGAACACAGAATTGGCATTGAAAGTCTGGATTCTTGGTACAATGTGAACAATAGAGCCGCAGTGGAACACCAAGTTGTTCGGGCGGCACTATTGGAAAGCAAGGGGGACTTTGCAGGTTCTGCTTGGTCACACAGAGAGGCCGCTATGAGGACAATGGGGGAGGACTTAGAGAAGTCTGCGACTTTCCTAAGGTGGTCGCTGATCTCATTCGCCCATGGGGGCTGCTGGAAAGACGCCGTTTCATTGATTGAGGAGTATCCAACAATTTCGGCCTCCGTAACAAAGAGATTCAAACTCTACCTCAGAGTTTGTTTGGATCAAATAGAGGGTAGGAGCAATGAAGCAACAACGAGGGTTATCCAGTATGTATCTAATGATCAGGAAAATGAAGATGGCGAGGTTGTTTCGAGGCTGGAGGGATTGGAGTCACTCCTGATGTACCCTGATGAGCGAGGCCTCCCTCCTAATCCATTCAGAGGGAGGGTGAAGGCCGCGAAGAGGAAACTGGGCCACTCCACACAGTCTGCAATGACCGAGCTAGATCATGACTTCGAGTCGGCAATGATAGAGGGAGAGAACACCTTGAAGCTAGTTACGATCATTGAGCAGATATCCGAGAAGAGTCCTATTCGAGGCCTGCGTCTGTATGAGAGGGCAATTAGTTCCGGGAAGTTCGATACTGCAGGAAACAAGAGGCTCAGGGATTCTCAAAGAATACTCTTTACCAGGCAAAGAGATGACATCTCCATCAGGGAAAGGAAGAACCTCAAATCGCTCTCCCTCAAGCCGCTGGTCCTTATCGATACAAACATCCTGATAGACGCACTCAAGGATGACCTTCTAAGGGAAATTTCTGGAGACAGCCTTGGTAGTCTAGATTGGACAGTAGACAGGGCCTTTCACTGGATGATTAGACGTAGGAAGGACGCTGATGAGATATTGCTGTCGATTCCAACTGCTGCGAAGAGGGAATTCCTGAATAGGACAAAGAGCCCAAATTCCGTAATAGGGCTGTTCAGCAACACATATGTCGACAGGAAGGCTTGGGCTGAGAAGGTTTCAGAAGCCACTCTCAGGGAAAAGGTGGAGGGGGTACTTTCTGATTTCGAAAGCTGGGTCAGCAGCGTTGACAAAAAGCAGAGATCAGAAGTGGAGTTGGAGGAATTCCTATTGGGCCATGAGGAGATTTTCAGAATAGTCGATCAGCATAAGAGAGAGCGTCACGATGAAGTCGCTCCGAGAACCAAAATAGGAGGGGCGGAAATATACCCCGAAATGGGAGATTGCGATATCATGAGGGAGGCAGCGGTAGTTGCCAATGGAGCTCATGCGGGAATTGGCAGCATTGTGGTGGCAACAAGAGATTCCGATTTCAAGTTGGTATCAAGGGCTTTGGAAGAGAGCTTCGGATTCGGAGTAGTGGGAGACGCACAGCAATTGAGGTTGTTGAGCTAGTCTTGTTTTAGGTTCTTGTTCGACTCCAGTGACTCACCCAGTCTCCTCATGATTGTAGTTGCTGATTCTACGCTATTGACCGTCTCCACGCTCTTTCCGGCTGACCACAGATCGTTTGAGGAGTTCTTCTTTCCTCTCGCTAGTGCCCTCATCCTCCAGAATGATATTGATGTGATCAGGACTCTGGTCCTATGCTTGAACCTGCTATTGAGCAGTTTTCTGATTAGCCAGTTGTTGTGCCGCTTCGTTCCGCTCGTGCTGATTACAGCGATGGGCACGCCCGTGAGTTTTGTGGTCCATGTGATGTCTTCCTCCTTGGCTTCCACGATTGCATCCTTGTAATCCTGTGGGGTGGTGCACTCTTCAGTGGCGATGAATCTGGTCCCCATTTGAACGCCGTCATACCCCATCTCCAAAGCCTCATTCAGCTCTTTTTCGCTTCCAATCCCACCAGCACAGATCAGGGGCACCCCCATGTCCGAGAGATCTTCGTACATCTCTTCCATTGACATCTGTCCCAAATGGCCGCCTGCCCTGTCGTTGACACAAATCAATCCGTCAACGCCGCATTCAATACCCTTCTCTGCATGGAACCTGTTCGTCACGTCGTGGTAGACGAAACCGCCTTTGGCGTGAACCTTCTCACAAACCCAGTCTGGCTTTCCAAGAGACGTGACGAAAAACCTGATTCCCTCATCCAGTGCTATGTCAATCCACTCGGACATTCTCTTGAGGTACTTATCACTGCCTTTCTCAATTAGGGCATTGAATCCTATCGGCTTGGAAGTGAGGGATCTGATATGACGTATGGCGGCCCTCAGTCCCTCTTTGGTGTCTGGCTTATCATATCCATGGACCATGGTTGCAGACACGGGTTGCACTATGGCGATTCCGCCTCCTTCCGAAGCGGCTGCGACTAGCTCGGTATTGGAGCAGGGGTACATGGCACCGCAAATTATCGGATACTGAATACCCGCGTCTTCGGTTAACCTAGTGCTGATCACCTGCTCACGTCCTGTCAATTACGAGGAAGTTCCACTTGAAGACCCATTCTGATACCACCTCACCAGAGGAGTCCTTTCCGATGGAGAAGAAGTCCTTCTCGACTGCTTCGCCCGTCTCCATGCTTTCTTCTATGGCCTCACGTGCTGCAGCCACGTCATTGCATGTGAACGTAATTCTCCCTTTGGCCCTCTTGACGAACTTTGCTTCCGTTCCGACAACGAACATCCGTAGCTTCTCAGGCATTGACCTTGACATTGCGAAGGGGGCCGCGCCAGTCGCTAACTCTGCACCCATCCCTTGAACCGCCCAATACATCGTTTTGAATGGGTTCTGTGTCC
>CETH01182457.1_pt1 | contig 27726 bp, 32 predicted proteins | sample 361461 | NCBI WGS metagenome assembly CETH01 (sample SAMEA2622695, study PRJEB7988) | marine metagenome | isolation source: saline water (ENVO:00002010), including
ATTAAATGGTTTAATCCAACTAAAGGATATGGATTTATTGAAAATGATGAAGGAGGAAAAGATATTTTTCTTCATATTTCAGCACTTGAAGAAGCAGGTATTGATACACTGCAAGAAGGAGAAGCTGTTTCATTTGATATAGGAGAAAATAGAGGCAAAGAAAACGCAATTAATATTAAAAAAGTTTAATTAATTAATTGAAACATCTTCTTGAGTGGACAGGTGTAATTTTAGCAATATTATATTCATTACTTGTTTCATTTAATATAGGTTTTGAATTTATTGCATTCAATTTATTGTTTTTGTCTGCTTTATTAATAGGCATTTGGGCTTATAAAAAAAATCACAAAGGTATATTATTTTTACAATTTTTTTATGCTATAGCTGGCATAATAGGAATGTATAGATGGTTTGGATAAAAGTCTTTTTTTTTATTTTTTTTATTTTTACAAAAAATACTCATTCGAATGAATTGAGTAATGATGAGCTAATGTATTTTAATTTTTTTGATCTAAATAATGATGAATTTATATCTGTGAATGAAATTAATGAAACAACAAATATTTTATTTCAACTTATTGATATTAATAAGGATAATAAAATTTCTAAAGATGAATTATTAGAATTAAAAAAAATTTTTGATTTTTTGAAATGAGCATCTGGGGTAAATTAATAGGGGGTACTGCTGGTTTTGCATTAGGTGGTCCAATTGGAGCTATAATAGGAGTTATGGTTGCTGGAGCAATTAATAAAAAATCTAAAGATAAATCTCGTTTTAATTTCGATCAAATTAAAACAGATCAAAAACAACAAATTTTTACTTTATGTTTTATCATACTTTCTGCAAAACTTGCTAAATCAGATGGTATTGTTACTAAAGATGAAATAACTGCATTTAAGGAAAAATTTAAAGTTCCTAAATCTGAAATAAATAAAGTATCCAAAATATTTAATGAAGCAAAAAAAGACAATTATGACTATAAACAAATTGCTAATCAAGTGGGGCAATTATTTGCTGATAATAAAATTCTTTTAGAAGAATTATTAAATAATTTATTTTTTATAGCGGCATCAGATGGTAAAATTTCTCTAAGTGAAGTAGATTTATTAAGATCTATATCTAAATGTTTTAATTTTTCCAATAATGATTTTCAAAGGATTTTTCATTTAAATTTAAAATATAATGATTCTGATCCTTATAAAATACTTGGTATTAATAGAAAAAATTCAAATATTGAAATTCGAAAAAAATGGTTAAAGTTAAATAAAGAACATCACCCTGATTATTTAACCGCAGCAGGTATGCCAAAAGAATTTATAGAACAATCAAATAAGGAGTTAGCAGCAATAAATTTAGCATATGACAAAATTAAAAAAATTAGAGGAATCACTTGATTCATTCCGATCTAACAATAAAAAAAATACAAAATGTTTATAAAAGAATAAAACCATATATAAAAACAACACCCTTTATAACTGCATCAAATCAAATAAATAATTATTTTGGAACTAATTTATTTTTTAAATGCGAATTTATGCAAAATTCAAGTTCTTTTAAAATCAGAGGAGCAATAAATAATATATTATCAATTAATAAAGAAAAAATTAAAAGAGGTATAACAGCTGTCAGTGCTGGAAATCATGCAATTGCAAGTTCGTATGTAGCAAATTTATTTAATTTAAAAAATAAAATATTTTTATATGAATCTGCCAATGATTATAGATTAAATATTTGCAGAAAATATAAGGCTAATTTATTTTTAACAAATCCTCATAGAGCTTTTAAAGATGTTGAGTCTGCTGAAAAGGAAGGTTACTATTTTATTCATCCTTTTGATGGTAAACATACTTTACAAGGAAACGCTACATTAGGTTTGGAAATTATTAATCAAATATCAAATCTAAACATTAAAATTGATAATGTAATTATATCTGTAGGTGGAGGTGGTTTAGTTAGCGGTATCGGTTCGTACATTAAACAAATATTACCTAATATAAATATTTTTGGAGTAGAGCCTATCGGTGCTCAAGGTCTTAATGAAAGCTTAAAAAAAGGCTTTCCATTAAATAAAATAAAAGTAAATAGTATTGCAGATAGTTTATGTGCACCTCTACATATGCAATATTCATTTGATGTTGCTAAACAAGTAATTGATAAAATCGTTACAGTAACAGATAAACAAATGGTTGAATGTATGCTTTATGCATACAATAATTTAAAATTTTTTCTGGAACCTGCGTGTGTAGCCGGTCTGGCAGCATTAAAAAATTCATTGTATGGAAAATTACATGATCAAAATACACTTTTAATACTTTGTGGATCAAGTATAGATGTTAATACATGGAATAAAATAGTTAAATATTAGGTTTATATATTCTTCCACCAGTTATGCCTTTTTTAACACCTGTTGTTGTAGGTAAACTGATTATATTTTTTTTTAAACTTCTTACACCAATATAGGCAAACATTTGTGCTTCAATCAAATCTCCATTTAATTTATATTTATCTATAACATTAATATTAATATTTTTTATTGAAGTCTTTAATAGTTGAATCATCAATTTATTTTTTCTTCCCCCACCAGTAATAATAATTTCATTAATATTTGAGCATATTTTTTCTTTAAGCAGCTCGATGATAGCATAAATAGTTAAATGTATAGCTGTACATAGAGCATCTTCAGGTTTTAAATTCATTAATTTTTTAATCAAATAATGAAAATGATTTCTATCTAAAGATTTTGGATATTTTTTTTTAAAGAAAGTATCATTTTTGTATTTATTGATTATTGTTTTATTTTTTTTTCCATTTGATGCTACAAATCCATTTTTATCAAATTTTTTATTAAAAAAATATAACATTAAATCATCAGAAATTGCATTTGCGGGACCTATGTCAGATGAAAATAATATATTTTTATATAATAATGCAAAATTTGCTACACCACCTAAGTTAATGATTAATGAATTTTTATTTATCTTATTAATTAAATATTTGTGATAAAAAGACCCTATGGGCGCACCTTGACCGCCAGATTTTAAATCATTACTTCTAAAATTACTTGCAACTTTTAATTTAAGTTTATTGCTAATAAATTGTGGGCATCCAATTTGAATACTAATTTTATTTTTTGGATCATGAATTATAGTTTGTCCACTTATGCTTACTAAATCCAATTTATTTTTTTTAATTCTTTTTTCTTTTAAGAATTTATGAATAAATTTTATCAATAAATTAGAATATTTAATATTTAATTGAGATAATTTTATGTTATTTTGATAATCTTTTTTGTTTATGTTTTTTAATATTATATGATTATTTTTTGAATATTGATAACTTTTTTCTGATATTATTTTTACTAATTTATTACCATTAGTTTGGATTAAACTGATATCAATTCCATCCATAGAAGTACCAGTCATAATTCCTAAAACTCTATACATTTTTAAGTTGTTCATTTTTATTTTTAATTTATTAAATTTTTAAAATTATTTTATAATATGGAAAATTCTAATAATCTTAAAGCAATAATTTATATTTTAATAGGAATGACAGTTTTTGCAGTTCAAGATACTTTAATAAAATTAATTATAGAATCTACAAATCTTTATTTAATTTATTTTGTTAGGTCTATTATTGGTTTATCTTCAATATATATCTACTTAAAATTGAATAATATAAATATTATATATAAAACAAATTATCCTGTTTGGACTGCTGTAAGAACAATAGCATTCTTTTTTGGTTTCAGTTTATATTATTTTTCATTATCAAAATTATCTTTGCCTGTTGCTGTTACTTTATTTTTTGTAAGTCCCTTTTTTACTTCAATTTTTTCTATGTTTTTACTTAATGAACATGTGGGTATACGTAGATGGTCGGCAATTATAGTTGGTTTCATAGGTGTATATTTAGTTCTTAATCCTGATTACAATAATTTCAATTTTTATTCTGTATTTCCAGTTATTTGTGCTTTTTGTTATTCCCTTACTATAGTTATTCAAAAAAAAACCTCAGATAAAGATAATGTTTTTTCACAAATTATTCATATTTATATTTCTGCGTTGATTTTTTCTACTCTCATTAAACTATCTATTTCAAATTTATATTTTAATCCTTCAATAATTGCTGAATATCAAACTATATTTATAGAATGGAAAATAAATAATATTCTTTCTTTTTTGTTTTTAATTTTAATTGGGTTTACTGGAGTGGCAGGTTTTTTTTGTTTATTCTCTGCATATAATATTGGATCCCCACCATCAATAGCCCCATTTGAATATATTATAATAATTTGGTCACTAATTATTGGATGGGTATTATGGTCTGAAACGCTTACAATTAAGGGTTTCTGTGGTTTAATATTAATAATTTCAGCTGGTATTTATACATTTTTAAGAGAAGCTAAATTAAATAAAAAGATTTCAATTGATAGACCTCTAAGATAGTTTTTGCACAACTTACTAACAAGATACTAAAAGAAAAATTACTTTTTTAAATTTATTTTGTTTTTTCTTATTGTCATAATCATTTTTAAATACTAAATTCTAATCATTATTACACGCAAAGGTAATAATAAATTATTTAGTGGAAACTCTGAATAATTTAAATCGGGGAGGAAATGTCTTGATTTAAAAGAAAGACCTAGCTTGCTGGGTCTTTTTTTTTGCTCAAATCTCTATTAATAATATAAAGTTTTTCTATGTCTTTACATAAATACAGTGTTATTCTAGATTTTTTCTTAAATAATCTTATTCCTCAAACTAAAAAATCAGTTTTTAAAGGAAATAAAATATTTGGTGCTTTTATAATAAAAAAAGATGATTTAAGTCTAATTGTTACAGGTACAAATAATGAAAAAGAAAATCCTCTTTTTCATGGAGAAATTTCAACGATTATAAATTTTTTTAAAAAAAAGAATTTAAATCCTAAAGAATATTTATTTATTAGCTCTCATGAACCATGCTCATTGTGTTTATCAGCAATTACTTGGAGTGGTTTTGATAATTTTTATTATTTTTTTCCTTACGAAGAAACTGAGTCAAAGTTTAACATTCCACATGATCTCAAAATTTTAAAGGAAGTCTTTAAAATTGATAAAGGCAAATATTCAAAAAATAATAGATACTGGAAAAGTCATTCAATCATAGATAATATTAAAAGTTTGCAAAATTCAAAAAATGATAAATTATTGTCAAAAATTTCAAAAATTAAGCATCTTTATCAAGATTTATCCAAAAATTATCAATCATCTAAAATTTCAAACAATATCCCTTTAAAATAATTGAATATCAGTAAGAATAAGTATAAATAATTACTTACGGGAGATACTGTAAATTATGCAGAGCCGAAGGAGCAACTACCCTGGAAACTCTCAGGCAAAATGGACCGTTAGAATAAAAATCTGGAAAAGAGATTTATCTCTACCGAAGGAGTAAAACTCTCAGGTAAATATACAGATAGGGCTTAAACAGGAGAAAATTTGACTGACGAAGCTCTAAAAGATATTTATTTAAAAGAATTACACAAAGAAAATGATGCAAAGTTTGTTCCTTTTGCAGGTTATAATATGCCAATCAACTATAAACAGGGCATTATAAACGAACATATACATGTAAGAAATCATACTGGCTTATTTGATGTTTCTCATATGGGACAAATTTTAGTACCCCTCAATGATAAAAATATTTTTGCTTTAGAAACTTACATACCAATAGATATAAAAAATATAGTATCAAATAAATGTCACTATTCTTTTATTTTAAATTCAAATGCTGGAATTATAGATGATATTATGTTCTCAAAGATTAATTTTAATAATAAAGAGTATTTTTATATAGTTTATAATTCATCAAGAAAAAAAGTTGTTAATGAAATATTTAACAAAACTATTGAAAATTATAAAATTATTGAAGATAGATGCTTGATTGCCATACAAGGCCCTAAATCTTTTTCTACAATTACTTCTATATTAAATTTATCTTCATCTATGAAGTTCTTAGATATTGAAACTATTAAATATAATAATGAAGAAATTATTATTTCCAGATCAGGTTATACTGGTGAAGATGGATTTGAAATTTCTGTACCAAATATTAACACAGAAAAGTTATTTATAGAAATTCTATCTAATAATGATACTAAATTGTGTGGTTTAGGATGTCGTGATTCACTTAGAGTAGAAGCCGGCCTTAGTTTATATGGAAATGAAATAAATGAACATATAAATCCGATTCAAGCAGGTTTATCATGGGCTCTTAGTAAAAATAGATTGAATGATAAAAATTTAAATTGTTCTGATATTTTAATTAAAGAAATCAATTCCATTCAAAAGATAATGAAAATTGGCTTAAGTCCTATAAATAATATTATGCTAAGAAGTAATATGATTATTCATAACAATGAAAAAAAAGAAATTGGTTTTATTACAAGTGGTTGTTATTCCCCAATTCTAAAAAAATCAATTGGCATAGGTTATATAAATAAACCCTCAGAAATATCTAAAAATATATACGTTAATATTCGTGATAAATATGAAGAAATTAAAATAGAAAAAATACCATTTATAAAAAAAAGATATAAAAAAGGAGATTAATATGTCTGATAAAAAATATACAGAAGATCATGAGTGGGTTAAAATAGATGATGAAACAGCAACTGTTGGTATTACAAATCATGCACAGGAAAGTTTAGGTGATATTGTTTTTGTAGATTTGCCTATTTTGGGGAAAGAAGTAAAAGCAAAAGATGAATTGTGTGTTATTGAATCTGTAAAAGCTGCATCAGATATTTATTCTCCATTGGATGGTGAAGTCATTGAAATTAACAACAATTTATCAAATGATGCTTCTATAATTAACCACGATGCTGAAAATAATGGTTGGATATTTAAAATAAAAGTTTCTAACCCTAAACAATATAATGATTTGATGTCTTTAGAACAATACTTAGAATTTTTAGAAAAATAATATGATTAATATAAATTCTTTTGCAAGTAGACACATTGGTCCAAGAAATGATGACATAAAATTAATGTTAAAAAAAATAAATTGTAAAAGTCTTGATGATCTAATCCAAAAAACTGTTCCTGACCATATTTTATTTAAAGACAAATTAAAATTAAAACCAGGAATGTCCGAGGAATTTAATAAAGTTAATATGCAGCTTTTGTCTTTAAAAAATAATTTTAATAAAACTTATATTGGCTTAGGTTATCATAACACAGTTACTCCAAGTGTAATTATGAGAAATATTCTTGAAAATCCTGGATGGTATACTGCCTATACACCTTATCAACCTGAAGTTTCACAAGGTCGTTTAGAAATGTTAATGAATTTTCAACAAATGATAATTGATCTTACAGGTATGGATATTGCTAATGCATCTTTATTAGATGAAAGTACTGCTGCTGCTGAAGCTATGATGATGGCTTATAAGATTAAAAAAAATAAAAAACACACATTTTGTATTCAAAATTCCTGCCACCCTCAAACTTTATCAGTTCTTAAAACAAGAGCTAATCCTCTAGGAATCAAAATTATTGAAAATAATCCTAATGAAGATACCTTTGGTTGTTTAATACAAAATCCAGACACATATGGAGAAATTTCAAATTTAAAAAATCTTATTTCAATTAATAAATCTAAAAAAGTTATTAGCATAGTTGCTGCAGATATTATGAGTATGGTAATTATGAACTCACCTGGATCATATGATGCTGATATTGTTATTGGAAGTTCGCAACGTTTTGGTGTTCCTATGGGATTAGGCGGTCCTCATGCAGCATTTTTTGCAACCAAGGATGAATTTAAAAGATTGATGCCTGGTAGATTAATTGGAGTATCAGTTGATAGAAATAATAAAAGATCATATAGAATGGCACTTCAAACTCGAGAACAACACATAAGAAGAGAAAAGGCTACAAGCAACATATGTACTGCTCAAGCATTACTAGCAATAATTGCGGCAGCTTATGCTATATATCACGGTCCTGACAGGTTAAAAAATATTGCTAAAAATATAAATCATAATGCTAGGTATCTAAAAAAATCACTGGAGAAATTAGGCTATATTATTAAGTCAAAAAAATATTTTGATACAATAGTTATTGAAAATTTAAAAGCTGAAGAATGGTTTAAAAAATCAGTTGAGGAGGGAATAAATTTCCGGCTTATTAATAAAAAAACATTCTCTATAACTATTGATGAAACAACAAATCTAGAAGACATAGATAATTTAATTTCTTTTTTTAATCTTACAAACAAATTTATTGATACAAATAATGTTGAACAGAATCTTGATCCTATTTTAAATTGTGAGGATATAATTAGAAAAGATAAAATTTTATCACATCCCATCTTTAATATTTATCATTCAGAAACTGAAATGATGAGATATTTAAAAAAATTAGAAAATAAAGATATTGCTCTCAATAGATCAATGATTCCTCTTGGTTCCTGTACAATGAAATTAAATTCAGCATCAGAAATGTTACCTATTTCACTTCCTGGATTTGCAAATGCTCACCCTTTTTTAGAAAAACATCAAAGAGAAGGCTACAATCAAATGATGAGAGAATTAATATCAATGCTTAAAGATATTAGTGGTTTTGATGCTATTTCTCTTCAACCTAACGCTGGAGCGCAAGGAGAATTTGCAGGTTTACTTGCAATCAAAAGATTCCATGCGTCTAATAATCAAGGACATAGAAATATTTGTTTAATTCCTAATAGTGCTCATGGCACTAATCCAGCTAGTGCTCAAATGTGTGGTATGAGAGTTTCTGTAGTTAAGTGTGATGACCTAGGGAATGTTGACTTAGACCATCTTGATGATAAAATAAAAGAAGCCGGAGATAATTTAGCTGCATTAATGATAACATATCCATCTACTCACGGTGTATTTGAAGAGTCAATTACAGAAATCTGTGAAAAAATTCATAATGCTGGAGCACAAGTTTATTTAGATGGAGCTAATTTTAATTCTATGGTTGCTATTGCAAAACCTGGAAAATTTGGACCAGATGTAATGCATATGAATCTTCATAAAACTTTCTGCATACCTCATGGAGGAGGAGGCCCCGGACAAGGTCCAATTGGTGTTAAATCCCATTTAGAGAAATTTTTACCAGGGCATCCAATTTTTAAAAACGAACTTGGATTAACAGATCTTGATGCAGTGTCTGCAGCTCCTTGGGGCAGCCCTTCTATTTTACCTATTTCGTATTCATATATTTCAATGATGGGAGATGTAGGATTAAAATTAGCAACACAAGTAGCAATATTAAATGCTAATTATATAAAAGAAAGATTAACTGATTTTTTCCCTCTTTTATATTCTGGTAAAAATGGAATGGTCGCTCATGAATGCATAATAGATATTAGACCAATCAAAGAAGAACTAAATATATCTGAGGAAGATATTGCAAAAAGGCTAATTGATTACGGTTTTCATGCTCCTACTATGTCATTTCCTGTACCTGGAACATTGATGATTGAACCTACAGAAAGTGAATCAAAAGAAGAAATTGATAGATTTTGTAGTGCAATGATTTCTATTCATGATGAAATTGAAAAAATTAGGAATGGGAGCTTCGACCGTCTAGATAATCCAATTAAAAATTCACCTCATACTATAGAGGAAATTTCATCAGATGAATGGAATCATCAATATTCAAGAAAAGATGCAGCTTATCCTCATTCTTATTTATTCAACTGCAAATACTGGCCACCAGTTGCAAGAATAGATAATGTTTATGGAGATAGAAATCTTTTTTGTATATGTCCACCAATTGAGGATTATGAAGATGTATCTAATGCATAATTAAATGATTTATGTAAATCTGTTATTGGTCTTTATATGTATTGTTTTTATTCATGAATTTGGTCATTATTTTTTTGCAAGAATATTTAAAGCTGAAGTTACAGATTTTTCAATAGGCTTTGGAAAACCAATATTTAAATTTATTGATAAAAATAATACTGTTTGGAAAATATCCCCAATTCTTCTTGGGGGATATGTTAAAATAAAAGGTCTTGATTCAGTTTTTCAAAAAAACCAAAATCAAGAAGTTGGTTCTTTTCAATCTTTAAATCTTTATCAAAAAATATTTGTTCTTTTAGCAGGCAGTTTTTTTAATATTTTATCTGCTTGGATAGTATTATTTTGTATTTTCTTTTTTTTTGGTATAGCATCTTTTGCACCCATTATTGGTAAGATTATAGAAAATTCTTCCGCACAAGAAAATGATTTAAGAGTCAACGATGTTATTATTTCTATTAATGAAAGTGAAATTTATGAGTTTAGTGATATACCGAGAGCTTTGGGTGATAGTGAGTATATTTCATTATTAATCAAAAGGGACAATCAATTAATAAAAAAAAATTTTCAATTAAAATTTAATGAAGAAATTAATAGATTTGTGATTGGTATATCTAGTAATAGTGAACCAGTAATTGATAAATTTAACTTTTATAAATCTGTAAATAATTCTTTATTATTTATTCCTACGTACTATTCTGCATCTATAAATTTTTTAAAAAAATCTTATAGAGACAATACTCTGACTGATCAATTAGCGGGTCCCATAGGTATTGTCAAAAATGCAAATCAAATGATGCTTGATCAAGTAAGGGGGGTTTTGTTTTTGTTTATAGTAATTTCTTTATTTGTAGGTGTTTTTAATCTTCTACCTATACCTTTATTGGATGGAGGACACATAGTATATTTTATAATAAGAAGAATTTTTTCTAATTCCTTACCTGAATATGTCACTAGAATATATTTAGCAGTGGGGATAACAATAATATCTTTTCTCTTTATTGTTGTTACCTATAACGATATTTTTTATAAATGATTAAAGAAAGGAATGTATAATGACAAACTTTGAAAAAGTAAAAGAATTTATGATTACATTTGGTCAAGAAGTAAAAAATAAGGCAGAATTTCCAAATGAAAAAGTAGTAGAGTTAAGAAAAAAACTAATTGATGAAGAATTTAATGAACTTAAAGACGCTATTAATGAAAATAATTTAATTGAAGTTGCTGATGCTTTAACAGATATTTTGGTTGTGACGTATGGTGCTGGAGTAGCTTTTGGTATTGATTTAGACAAATGCTTTAAAGAAGTACATAGGAGTAATATGAGTAAACTTTCTGAAAATGGCAAACCAATATATAATGAATTTGGTAAGGTAATGAAGGGGCCAAATTATTTTAAACCTAATTTAAAGCAATATCTTTAGAGCCATTTAGGTATTGGTATATCTTTTTCTTCTAATAATTTTTTATTAAATAATTTACTTTTATATCTATCAGCAAGATCACATAATATAGTAACTATTGTCTTCCCTGGTCCAATTTCCTTTCCCAATCTTATTGCTCCAGCTATATTAATTCCAGAGCTAGTACCTAAATTTAACCCTTCATCTTTAATTAATTTAAATATTAATGGAATAGCTTCTTTGTCATCTATTGAATATGCATCATCAATTTCAGCTTCCGCAAAATTTGCTGTAACTCTAGATGAACCTATTCCTTCGGTTATAGAACTTCCTTCCATAATCAATTCTTTAGATTTTATATAATTGTATAAAGCTGAACCTTTTGGATCAGCCAAAAAAATTTTGGTATTTTTATTGTTATTTTTTAAAGCTTTACTAACACCTGCGATTGTACCGCCTGTTCCAGAAGAACAAATAAAACCATCAATTTTTCCCTCAGTTTGTTTTAATATTTCTTTTCCTGTTGTATGATAATGACCTAACATATTTTCAAGATTATCAAATTGATTAGCCCATATGGCATTTCCACCTGTTCTTTCAATATATTCGTCCGCTAATAACTTTGAAAATTTTACATAGTTACCAGGGTCTTTATATGGTTTAGCAGGTACTAATTTTAAATCTGCGCCCATTGATTTTAATAAATCTATTTTTTCTTTTGTCTGAGTTTCTGGCATGACAATTACAGAATTATATCCTTTAGCATTAGCTATCAAAGTTAATCCTATTCCTGTATTCCCAGCTGTTCCCTCAATTATATATCCATTTTTATTTATTTTATTTTCTTTTTCTGCATTATTTATAATTGCTAAGGCAGCTCTATCTTTTATTGAACCACCTGGATTTAAAAATTCTGCCTTACCAAATATTTCACATCCTGTAATTTCAGATGGATATTTTAATCTTATTAAAGGAGTATTACCTATCAAATCTATAATATTATTTTTTCTCAAAATCTCTAACTCCATAAGGCTTAAAAGATGAATCCTTATTTGTACTTATATTCTTTGCAGGATTTCCAACCATAGTAGCATATTCTGGTACATCTTTTAATATAACTGTATTCGCTCCAATTCTAGCACCTTTCCCAACAGTTATTGGCCCTAAAACTTGCGCTCCGGAACCTATAATTACATTATCTAGAATTGTAGGATGTCTTTTTACATCAATTTGCTGATGTGAATTTTCAGCTGGAGAAATTCCACCTAACGTAACCCCATGATAGATTGTTACATTATTGGCTATTTCTGATGTTTCTCCTGCTACAAAACCCATACCATGATCTATAAAAAGATTCTTACCAATTTTTACCGCTGGATGAATTTCTATACCTGTTAAAAATCGACTAAATTGGGATATCATTCTTGCAATAATTTTTAAATTTATATTCCAAAGTTTATTAGCAATAAAATGTAAAAAAACTGCTTTTACTCCTGGGTAAGTTAAAATTATATTTAATTTTCCTCTAGCCGCAGGATCTCTTTTAATAATAGAATCAAGATATTCATTCATATTTTTTATAATTGTTTTTCCCTATTAATTGAGCGGCCCCAACAAATAAATGCAAAATAAAAAGAAGTTAAAACCCATATAATAAATATTATTGTGCTATCTATCATAAATAACTTCGAAGTTGGAGTTGTTACTAATTTTAGAGTAGTTGCAGACCAAATCACAGTAATAAATATTGTTATATTTCTTAATTCTTTTACCCTTAAAGGATGAACAAATTTAATAGGAATAAAAGTTATTATTAGACAGCTAATTATTACAATGACATTTATATAAAGATGTGTTCCTAAAATAAAAAAATATAAAACAACAATGTTCCAAACAGCTGGAAATCCTCTGAAATAATAATCCTCTGTTTTCATTTGAAGATTTGCAAAAGTATATAATGAAACTAATAAAATACAAGCTGGTAATATTGTCTCCAAACCTGATGGAACCATTTGAAACCAATAAATCATTAAACTTGGTATTATTACATAATTTAAATAATCAATTACACTATCTAGAATAGTTCCATCAATATTTGGAGTAAGTTTGTGAACATCTACTTTTCTTGCTAGTGTTCCATCTATGCCGTCAATTAATAATGCTAAGCCTAACCAAAGAAAAGCTCCACTAGCATCGCTATTCAAAATTGAAATTATAGCTAAAAAACCAAGTACAGCTCCTGACCCAGTAAAACCATGAACAGCCCATGCAGCTATTTTATCTTTAGTAATATTACTTAAATTAATATTCATTTTTACAATTATACCACTAGAAATCTTAAATAGTTGATTATTTTATTTTTTTTTAATGAAACAAATGTTAAAAAAATAGCATGAATGTAATAACTGATGTTATACTCCCTTTAGCCCTTGCATTTATTATGTTTTCATTGGGTTTGGGATTGTCTATTTCTGATTTTTCTAGAATTTTATTAAAGCCTAAAGAATTTTTTATTGGTTTTTTTTCTCAAATTTTTATTTTGCCAATTGTAGCTATTCTTTTAGTTTTAATTTGGCCAGTATCACATCCTATTGCAATTGGGGTTATAATTATTGCAGCAGCGCCAGGTGGAGCCACATCTAATATATTAACATCTTTTGCGAAAGGCGATGTTGCATTATCTATTTCTTTAACAGCAGTTATTAGTATCTTGTCTGTAATAACTATTCCTTTGGTTTTATCTATCTCTCTATCAATTCTTGGTACTGATTATATGTCAGATGTATCTCTTTTAGATGTTGCACTTCAAATGTTTTTAATAGTTACGATACCAGTAATTATTGGAATGTTTTTAAGTAATATATTAAATGCATTTAAAAATATTGCTAAAACTATTTCTACAATTTTATTTTTTTTAGTTTTAATTGGTGCCGTACTCGCTGAAAGAGATAATGTTTTATCTTATTTTGCTCAAGCAGGCTCAATTACTTTGATTCTAAATTTGATTATGATGTTTATAGCATATTATTTAAGTAAATCATTAATTTCAAATGTTTCTCAACAACGCGCAATAACAATTGAATGTGGTCTTCAAAATGGCACCTTAGCTATAGTTGTTGCAAATGTTTTCTTTGATGGAGGTATTTATTTAATTCCAGCAGCAACGTATAGTTTAATTATGTATGCAACAGCCTTACCATATATTTATTTCTTAAGAAGAAATTAAAATAGGAAAACTGGCGCTATCAAGACTATCACCGTTTTTAAGTTTTAATTCAGGAAAAGGAGGGGACATTTCACCTTTTCTTTTAATATAAGTTCCATCATCTCCTGTAAATCTTAGTGAAAAAGCTCTTCTTCTATTATTTGACTTATTTTCAGGAGCTGAATGTATAGTAGCAAAATTAAAAGCCACAGCATCCCCTATGTTTAGTTTCCAAGAAGCAATTTTGTATTTATCTCTATTTTTTTCGATATTTGGAATGCTTTCAAATTCATTATCTATATGTTCATAACTATGTCCAAAAAATTTTGTTGGTAAAAATTGTTTATTCCAATTGTGTGAACCTAAAATAAATTCAGGTGAAGTTTTTTTTGTAACTGGATCTAAAGGTATCCAAATACTACAATTGTCTCTCCCATTAACACAATAATATGATTGATCTTGATGCCAAGGTGTTTTTTTTTGAGATTTAGGCTCTTTAATTAAAACATGTTCATGAAAAAGATTAACTTTTTTAGATTTCATTAAATCTTTAGCTATTTTTGCTATATTTGATTTAAATATAAAATTTTTATACTCTTTAATTCTTTTCCAATTACAATAATCATCATAGAAGATTTCTTTATTATTTAATTTTTCATAAACACATTTATATTTACTTGGATATTTAAAATTAAATTCTACTCCTTTTTGTAATTCTTTTATCCATTTATCATCTATTATGTTTTTTAATAAAACCACTCCATTTTCAAGATAATCTTTTAGAATTTTATTGTTTAACATTTTAGTTTTTAATTTTGTAACCTTTTGCAAAACTATAAGTTATTATTCCCAAACATGAAAATAAAAAAAATAATATAGTAAATAAACTTGTAAAAATGCTAACATCTGCAATTTCATAGAAACTCCATCTGAATCCACTTACTAGATATAATACAGGATTAAGTAATGAAATTTTTTGCCAAAATTCTGGCAACATATTAATACTATAAAAAGATCCTCCTAAAAATACTAAAGGCGTTATTATTAGAATCGGAATTAATTGTAATTTTTCAAAATTATCTGCCCATATGCCAATCATAAAACCAAATAATGCAAATGTTATTGATGTTAATATTAAAAAAAATATCATTATAAAAGGATGTTCGATATGCAAATCTACAAATATATTAGCTGTTGCAATAATAACACATCCAATAATTAAAGACTTAGTTGCAGCAGCTCCTACAAAACCTAAAATTATTTCAAAGCTAGACAGAGGGGCAGCTAGTAATTCATAAACTGTATTTGTAAATTTAGGAAAAAATATTCCAAAAGAAGCATTACTTATACTTTGTGTAAGAATTGTAAGCATAATCATTCCTGGAACAATAAAAGAACCATAACTTACGCCATCAATTTCAGTAATCCGCGAACCAATAGCTGATCCAAAAACAACAAAATATAAAGAGGTAGAAATAATAGGTGAAACTAAGCTTTGAAATAATGTCCGTCTCATACGGTCCATTTCGTGAAAATAAATTGCTTTAAGTCCTTGCCAATTCATTTTTTGATTCCTTTAATAAATTTAAAAAAATTGATTCTAGCGAGCTTTGTTCGGTAGTTATATCTTTTAATTGTATATTATTATTTTTCAATTCTGTAAGAAGGTTTGTAATACCTGTGCGGTCAGCTTTAGTATCATAAATATAAGTAATGATTTTACCATCATTACTTAATTCTAAATTATACAAATCTAAATTCTTTGGAAGTTTTTTTACTTTGGAATTAACTTCTATTTTTAATATTTTTTGACCTAATTTTTTTATCAAACGATTTTTTTCATCAACAATTATAATTTTTCCATTATTAATTATTCCAACTCTATCTGCTATTTCTTCTGCCTCTTCAATATAATGTGTTGTTAAAATTATTGTAACACCTTTATTTTTTAATCTTTTAATTATTTCCCACATATCTCTTCTTAATTCTACGTCAACACTTGCAGTGGGTTCATCTAAAAATAAGATTTTTGGTTCATGAGAAAGAGCTTTTGCAATTAAAACCCTTCTTTTCATTCCTCCAGACAATTCTCTTAATTTACTATCTTTCTTATCCCATAAGGAAAGTTCTTTTAATATTGACTCTATATATTTGTAGTCAGGTGATTTACCATATAGACCTCTTGAGTAATTAACATTATCCCAAACATTTTCAAATGCTTCAAGATTTAATTCTTGAGGTACTATTCCAATTAAAGATCTTGTTTTTCTATATTCTTTAATAATATCCATATCATTAACTTTAATATTTCCGCTATTAAAATTAATAATTCCACAAACTGTATTTATTAAAGTTGATTTTCCAGCCCCGTTTGGACCTAATAGTGCAAATATTTCACTTTTATTAATTGATAAATTTAAATTATCCAAAGCTTTAAAATTGTTATTATATAATTTAGTAAGGTTTTCTATTGATAATATTGTACTCATTTAATAATAAATTTTAATTATATTTAAATTCAATAATGCCCAAGTGCCCAAAATCTGCTTTAATTTTGGTGTTTTTTTTTAATATTGCAGCTTTTGTACAAGAGCCAGTTGAAATAAATTGTCCTTTTAGCATTGATTCACCTTTTAATGCTAATGTATTTATTAACCAAAGTGCCGCGTTTATAGGATTTTTTAATACTTTATTTGTATTTCCTCTTTCATGAATATTTGAATTTATATGAAGGTTTATTTCATGATTATTTAAATTAATTTTATTTAAAGGATATATGTCTTCATGCCTAATCCAAAAATCTGAAGCACCATTTGTTGCTATTAAATTAAATGCACCTATTTCATTTATTGGTTTTTTAAATCTAAAATCTACTATTTCAATAGAACACACTAAACCATCAAATAAATCATCAACATTATTCATATCAAATGGAGCTTGGGAAATATCTATATCATTTTTTATTCTAAAGCCTATTTCAGGCTCTATATATGGTTGATGAAAGTTTTTTGAATTTAATTCCTTTACATTTATATCACAATATCGGGTAAATAAATTACCATAAAAAGGTTCATTTATACCTACCTGAGCGGCAGCATCTTTATTTGTTACTCCTATTTTTTTTCCAAGAGTTTGATTATTTTTTAAAGATAGATAAAAATATTTTAATTCATCTTGAATTTTATAAGCTTCATCTAAATTTGATGGTTCTATTGATTTATTTAAACTTATTAAGCCAGTTTTATTTAATTTATGCTCAAATAAGATTTTTGCCGCTTCTAAAGTCTTGTTTATTTTCATATTTAAATAGAAAATTTATTCATATGATTATATATATCAATACATTCTTGATAAATATCTTGGTATTTTTTTGGAACATTTAATTCACTATCTTTATATTTTGCAAAAGTAGTTGAATTGTTAACTTGCTCATACCAAACACGACCCCATATACCATCATTAATCTTTTCTCCAATAGGCCATGTAATCATGTTTTTTGTAAATTTTATTTTTAGTTTTTGACATAATTTTTTAATTATTTTTTTAGGATCTTTTAATATATTATCAGAATTAATTACAATTGGTTTTGGATCAAATTTATTTTTTACATAATTAAATATTTGATATTGCTTTTTAAAACCTATGTCTCCAATATTTTTAATATCATTTTTCTTAATATATGAATTTATAACTTTAGCTGGATGTCTAATTAAAAAACAATTTTTTCCAACTTTTAACCAATCAAGATCAATTTCATCTAGAATATGGTGAGTCATGTGTTTTTGATAATATATTGAATATTTATTTGGCATTTCAGTAATTTTTTTTATTATAATTTTACTTTCAAATGGATAAGTTTTAATAATTTCTTTATACATTGGATGTTTAAGACAAGTTTGTTTTAAATAATATGAATAAAAAGGTTCGTCAAAAACTAAAGTATCATTTCTATTTTCAAATGATCTCATTAATGCAGTGCTTAAATTTCTTGGCCCTGACCACATAAATATAATCATAAATTATTTATTAACTCTAAATACAATTGTCTAATTTTATTAGTTAAATTTAATTTATTTATTGATAATTTAACTTTATTTATTTGTCTAACTGGAACTATATTTGCAAATGTTCCTGTTACAAATGCTTCATCAGCTTTTAAAACTTCACTAAGTTTAAAATTTTTTTCTTTAATTGGAATTTTATTCGATTTACATATATTGATTACAACTTGTCGAGTTATACCTTTTACACAATAATTTCCTATAGATGTAAATACTGTTCTATTTTTTATATAAAAAAAATGCGTACTATTATTAGTAGCTATATTGCCATTTATATCAAACATTAATGCTTCATCAGCTTTTTTATTTTTTGCTTCAATACATGCAATAATGCAATTTAGTTTACTCAAAGAATTTATTCTAGGATCTTGTACATTGTGAGGGCCTCTTATTGTTTTTACAGTCGTTAGTTTCAATCCTTTTTTATATGTTTTAATTTGAGGATTTTTATATTCAGGTATTATTACTATAGTCGGTTTAGAAATTGTAAATGATGGATCTTGATAAGGTGTAGCTTTTATACCTCTTGAGATAATAAAACGAATATGAACATCGGTGTTCATTTTGTTAATTTTAATTGTTTTATTTAAAATTTTAATTATTTTTCCTTTAGATAAATGTATTTTAAGATTTATCTTTTTAGCGTCATCAAATAGTCTATTTAAATGTTCTTTTAAAAATAAAAATTTATTTTTATGGTATCTTATACCTGTCCAAACTCCATCACCTAACAAAAATCCAGAGTCAAAAACAGAAATTTTTGCATTTTTTCTTTCAAAAAACTTACCATTTACATAAATTTTAATATTATTATTTCTCTTATCTTTAATATAATCGTGACTAGATGCCATATAAGATCACTAATATTAAACTTTTATGTGCAGGTCTAGTTTTTATTATTTAAATATTAAATGAATATAGTAAGTTTCATAAATTTATTTACACGAGCATTATGTTTAACAAGAATTTTATTATCCTTTGTATTGGTCAAACATTTTCTTATACTTCTCCAGTTGTAAATATTTTATTAAGTGGAATTATAGGATCTAGGTTAATTAATTTTGCTATTTTATCAACTTTACCAACTGCCTTAATGGTTGTAGGGACAGCTATTGGATCATTATTTGCATCAAAAGTTATGAGTTTAAAAGGTAGGAAATTTGGTTTTTGTATATCGGCATTATTTTCTAGTATTGCATCATTACTTTGTGCTTATTCTATTTTTTTAAATAATTTTATTTTCTTTTGTTTTGCAAATTTTTTAGTTGGCTTATGTTTTGCTTTCATTCAATTATATCGTTTTGCCGCTACAGAAGTAGTAAGTAAAGGCAATATTCCTAGAGCTGTATCCATTATTTTACTTCTTAGTATAGTTGCCACTATTTTAGGATCAAATATTGTGTCGATATCAAAAAATTATTTTTATACTACATATGTGGGTTCATATATTTTTTTAAGTATGTTAAATATAGTTCCCTTCTTCTTTTTTCTTTTCTACAAAAATACAAAATTATATGAAAATAGAAGTACTTCATTTTATAATTTTAAAAAAATATTTTTATTATTATCAAATAAATTTATTTTATTGTCAATTTCCAGTGCTTCAATAGGTTTTATAGTTATGTCATTAATAATGACCGCCACTCCTATTTGCATGCACATTTTTAAAAAATTTACTCTTATTGAAACAAGTTTAGTTATACAACTACATTCTATTGGAATGTTTTTACCATCTTTAGTTACTGGAGAATTAATTAAAAAATTTGGTCATTTAATTATAATTTATTGTGGAATTTTAATAATGTTTGTTTGTATTACCATAAATTTTTATTTTCAAAGTTATTATGGTTTTATGTTTGGATTAATCCTGCTGGGTGTTGGGTGGAATTTTTTATTTGTATCTGGTACGAGTTTATTGGTCATTTCTTATCATAAAAAAGATAGATATATAGCACAAGGATTAAATGATTTTATAGTATTTACTACACAAGCAATTGGCGCATTATCAGCAGGCATACTTTTATATTTATTAGGTTGGAAAATATTAAACTTGATATGTATACCAATTTTAATTTTACTTTTATTCTATACATTCATGATTTCTAAAAATTTTCAAACTCTTAAGTAATTCTTTAAATTTATTTTTAATGATTTATAAAAACTATTATGAATAATCAAAAAAACGTAGGATTTATAGGTGTGGGTCATATGGGTACAGGTATGGTTAAAAATTTATTAAAAAGTTTTAATGTTTATATAATTGCTCATAAAAATAGAAAACCTATAGATGAATTAAAAAAAATTGGTGCAATAGAAGTTAGTTCATATGATGAATTATGTAATTTAAATTTAGATTGTTTAATTTTATGTGTAACCAATACTCCTATTGCAATTACTATAGCAAAAAATATAAGTAATAAACTTAAAAGACAAACATTAGTTATTGATATAACCACGCATAGTAAAAATGGTTCTATAGAAATGTTTAATATTTTTAGTAATAATCAAATAAATTATTGTGAATCTCCTGTGATGGGTGGCCCCGTGCAATCTCAAGAAGGTATACTAGGTGCTATAATAGGTGCTGATAAAGAAATATATGTAAGGTCTAAAGAATATTTGAAATCATTTTGTAAAAATATTTTTTATTTTGGAATAGTAGGGGAAGGGGCAAAAGCTAAACTAATATGTAATTTTTTATCATTAGGAACAGCTACTTTTGTTATTGAAACTCTAAAAGCAGCAAAAAAACATAATGTAGATTTGGAAAAATTTTATGAAGTTGCTAAATTAGGATCAGGTAATTCAGGTGCATTAGCAAGAATTGCTGATAAATTTTTAGAAGGAGATAACAAAGGATATATATTTTCTGTTGACAATTCACTTAAAGATTTAACCTATATTCATGATCTACTTAAAGATATGCCAAATGCCGAAAAGCTAACTGCTATAAGTAAATCTATTTACAAAAATGCATCTGATAAAGGCATGGGCAATTTATTAATTAGTGAACTAATAGATAAAGATATTAATTAAAATGCTATCATGATAAGTAAAATTGTACCTATTATTTACATGGTTGCTGTTTTAGTCTTGATTCTTCCATCTTTTTTGCGATCAAATAGTAATCTTAAGATAATTTTAAGAAATCTTTCTTTGTGGGTTATATTATTATTAGCAATAATGACCATTTATATAATATTTACTTCATTATTATAATTAATGCGTAAATTATATCAAAGCATACTTTTTTATCTTGTAGTATTTTGTGTAACTTATTTTATTTATGTTTATCCATTTGAAATATTAAATGAACTTATTTTTTCTGAAAAACCTAATAGAAAAACTTCATTTTATTACACAATAATTATATCTATTCTAATAATATTTTATTTTCGTTCATATGCATCATTAAAACCATTAAAAATTTTTATTTATGAAGGTATGGGAATAGGATTTATTAGTTTTTGGATATTAACTCTAGCAATTATTGTATTAAAATTGTTTAATATTAATGCATTTTACTTAGGTATATTTTCATTAATTCTAATACTATTCTTTTCTTTAATATCTTTTTACTTTGGTTCAAAAATATATCTTAAGGAGCTTTATATTAAATCAGATAAAATTCTATCTGATAGTTCCTTTGTATTTATAAGTGATGTTCATTTAGGTTCAAATAGTATTAATCATTTGAAAAAAATAATACATAAACTTAAAAATATAAATTTTGATTTTATTCTAATAGGTGGTGATTTAATAGATTCATCTGCATTTGATTTAAATAATTTTAAAATTATAACTGAAAAAATTAAATGTCCTATATACTTTGTTACAGGTAATCATGAATATTATATTAAAAATTCAAATAATAAAATTAAAGAAATAAATAATTTTGGAATTAAACACTTATCAAATAAAAATACAAATATCATGAATTTAAATATAATTGGCATTGATGATAATTTATCAAGAGATCAGCAAGTTCAAATTATAAAAAAAAAATACTCAAATGATAAATTTAATTTATGCTTAATACATAAACCATCAATATGGGATAAAGTATATAATGAAAGTGATTTAATGATCTCAGGTCATACACATGGAGGACAAATCTTCCCATTTAATTTTTTTGTTATGCTTCAATTTAAATTCAAATATGGTTTATATTCATATGATAATTCTAAATTATATGTATCTTCTGGAGCAGGTACATGGGGACCTAAAATGCGACTAGGTACATTCAATGAAATAATTTTGTTTCATTTAAGTAAATAATTACATAATAATATTTTAAATGAATTTTAATAATAATTATGTAGGTATATTTTTAGGTTTTTTTGGATATGTAATTTTTGTTTTACTGGATTCAATTATTAAAAAATATCTTGTTAATTATTATCCAGTAATACAAATTAATTATTTTATTTCTCTTTTTGCTATAATACCTATCTCAATATCATTACACTTTATAAGTGGTTGGAAAGTTTTAATTAATAATAAAATACATATTCAATTATTGAGAGGATTATTAGGTTTATTATGTGCTGCTATAATTATAAATTCTTTTAAAAATCATCCTTTTAGTGAAATATATCCAATACTATTTAGTACCCCACTTATTTTAACTGCATTTTCTTTTTTTATTTTAAAAGAAAAAATTGGACCTAGAAGATTAATGGCAGTTTTTATTGGTTTTATAGGTGTTTTAATTGTATCAAGACCAGGCACTATTCATTTTACTTTTAGTTTATTTTTACTTTTTATTGGAGCGATTATATTAGCAGTTAATGTTTTATTAATTCGTAAGTATGCAAATGAACAATCATCTATTGCTTTTGCATTTTATGGTGTTTTAGTAGGTTTAATTATTAGTGCATTGATAACAATTCAAGTTTACGTTCCTTTAAAGAATAATCATATTTTTATTTTTTTACTCTGCGGTATTATTGCTGGCTTAGGGGGATTATGTATTAGTGCTGCTTCAAAAATGTTGGAATCAAGTGTATTTGCACCTCTCCAATACTTTCAACTGATAGCAGGTTTCATTTTTGGTTATTTGTTTTTTGGTGATGTTCCAGATATTTATGAAGTATCTGGATCTATTGTAATATCTATCAGTGGTTTATTTATTATTTATAGAGATTATAAAACAGGAATAAGATCTTATACTAGCAAAAATACTAAATCGATAGATATAATTAATAGAAGTTAATTGAAAAAATATATTATTAAATTTTAAATTACAATATTTTCAATTTTACCTTTTGTTACTTTACATAATTTATTATATGAAATTGCAAATACAACAAATGGATGTCCTGCAGCTGCATAAACCATTTCATAATTATTTAAATTTTTATCAATAAATATTTTTTTAGGAATATTGTCATGTGCTACAGGAGATACAGCACCTATACTAAATCCAGTAAATTTTTTGCATTCTTCAGCGCTCGCTTTTTTAATCTTTGTACTAGTTAAAATTGAAATTTTATCAATGTCTGCATATTTGTCTCCTGAAACTAAACATAAATAATAATCATTAAATTCAGTAGATTTAAAAAGTAAACTTTTTACTATTGATCCAACTTGTTTATCTAATGACCTAGCTGCATCAATAGCAGTTCTAGCAGTTTCATCTAATAATATTAACTTGATAGAATTATCAATATATTCAAGGTATTTTTTAACCTTAATAACACTTTTTCTATTAAGTAATTTGGACATAAATTATTATAGCTAAGAATATAATAATCATAAATATAAAATAAAGAGTTTCTTTTAATATAGACTTTAAGTAATATTTATTTATAGCGAATAATTTGAATGACAAAAATTAACATAGCTAAATCAAGAAGATTAAGAACAACGCCTTATACATCTAGAATTGAAAAGCAGGGACTTAGTTCATATTCTGTATACAATCATATGTTATTGCCAGCTGCCTTTGATGTCTCATTAGAAGAATCTTATCATCATTTAAAATCCCATGTTCAGGTTTGGGATGTTGCTGGAGAACGTCAGGTAGAAATTACTGGACCTGATTCTGCAAAACTTGTTCAATTAATGACATGTAGAGATCTATCAAATTCAAAAGAGGGAAGATGTTATTATTGTCCTATTATTGATGATAATGCAGGTTTAATTAATGATCCTGTTGTTTTAAAAATTAATCATAATAAATGGTGGCTTTCAATAGCTGATTCAGACGTCATTTTATTTGCGAAGGGTATAGCTATAGGAAATAAATTTGATGTAAATATAGTTGAACCAAATGTAAATATCTTAGCTATACAAGGACCTAAATCTTACCCTTTGATGGAAGAAATTTTTGGTAAAGATATTACAAATTTAAAATTTTTTGATTTTGACTATTTTGATTTTAAAGGTGTAAAACATTTAATTGCAAGATCCGGTTGGTCTAAACAGGGTGGGTATGAAATCTACGTTGAAAATACTAAATCAGGTTTAGAGATATACGATCAACTATTTAAAGTTGGAAAGGAATTTAATGTAAAACCAGGATGTCCTAACTTAATAGAGAGAATTGAAAGTGCTTTGTTATCATACGGTAATGATATAGACAATAATGATAACCCATTAGAATGTGGATTTGATAAATTTGTGAATTTAGATTCTGATATTATTTTTTTAGGTAAAGATAAATTAAAACAAATAAAATCTAAAGGAATTTCTAAAAAACTAATGGGAGTAATGATAAATTTAAATAAAATTAATATGTCAGAGTCTATTGAATTAAAAGATAATGAAAATAATATTATAGGTGAAATGAGATCAGCTGTTTTTTCTCCTTCATTTAACAAAGTAATAGGCATTGCAATGTTAAAGAAACCTTTTTGGAATTTAGGTTTAGAATTTAATATCACTATTGAAGGTATATCTACGACAGGTACTGTTTGTAATATTCCTTTCATTTAGTTTTTTATGTCATTAAGAGATACTTTTTTAGCATTGCTTGTTCCTATAGTTTTAGGTTTTGGGTTTCCAATTTCTAAATTGGCTATGGACTCTTTCCCCCCCATACTTTTAAATGGTTTACGCTGGAGTTTAAGTGGTTTGATTATGTGTTATTTTTTTCCATTTCCAAAAAAATATATTAAGCAAATGATTGTGATCTCTTTTATAGGTTGCACCCTTCAATATTCTCTCAGTTATTCTGGTTTAAATATTCTTGATGGCGCTTCATCTACTCTTTTTGTTCAAGCAGAAATACCATTTGGAATTTTAATTGCTTTTTTTTTATTAGGAGAAAAACCTCCATTTAAAAATATTATTGGATTAATAATTGCTTTTCTTGGAATCATCATACTTTCTGGCAATCCAAACCTTGAAGGCAAAATGATAGGTGTTATTTTTATACTTTCTGGCGCTTTTCTATGGTCATTTGCTCAAGTTTTAGCAAAAAATGTTTCAGAGAAAATTGGAGGTTTAGCCTTAACAGCTTGGTTAGGTATATTTGCTGGACCTCAGGCTATATTTGCATCCTTTTTAATTGAAGGTAGTAGCTTTAACTATATTTATAATGCTACACCACAAGCTTGGATAATACTACTTTATCTAAGTATAGGAATGAATGTAATTGGGTATAGTTGTTGGTATAGTGTTCTTTCACGAAATCCTGTTAACAACGTAATGTCAGTTTTATTACTTTTCCCTGTTACAGGATTATTAACATCTATTTTTATTCTCAAAGAAAATCCAAATGTTTACGCATATATTGGTGGGGCAATTATTATTACTGGTGTTTCTTTGATTTTAATTAATAAGAAAAAAAAAATTAAAGCATAAGGGCACAATAAATGCCCTTTATTTAATTTTATATAAATATTAGTTAGAATGATTTAATATTACTTCACCAGTTTTTCCATCCATTGATTCAATAAGATCTTTATTTAAATCCATTCGTTTTGTTCTTGCAGCAGAAGCTCTTTCCATAGCTTCATTATCAGTATATAATGAAACAAATAGTAAAGTTGTTTCATCTACACGAACTTCTAATAATTGCTCTGCTTCAGAGAATTCATCAGGGGCATTTGTTTTATAAGTTTCTTCAATTTGATCTGCTCCTTCTTTTGTTTTAAATCTGAGAGTTGTAATTCTTGCAACTGTCATTTTACCTCCTATTTTTTATTAGTATTTATTATACAATCATTATACATTTATTTTAAATAAGGAGAATAAATATGTCAGTTATAAAAAAACTTTGGGAAGCTGAAGAAACGAAAGATTTAAATAAATTTAATGAAGTTATAAGTGAAGACTTTGTGTGGATAAAACATTCCACAGGTGAAGAAATTGGCAGAGATGTTTTATCAAAATGGTTTATGAGTAATGATGCACCAATTTCTGAAAATAATAGAATCATTTATGAAAATGATCAAATTGGCGTAGCTCATAGTTTTGTAACTTTTACTGATGGCTCTAAACAATCAGTTTTAGTAGTATACACTATAAAAGGGGGAAGAATAATTCGATCGGAAACTGGGGCTACAAATATGCCTTAAAAAGATATTAATAATTTTAATTTTATTTTCTTAAATATATTTATAGTTTAATAAAGGAAATAATTTATTAACTTTTAACTGGTTTGATAACCAGCTTTATTATAGTAAATTTACTTAAGGAAAATTTAAATGATATTAATATTATTAAAATCTGTCCATTATCTTGCAATTTTATTTGCTGGTGGAGTTCTTGTTGGTGGAGGTTTAATTCAATCTGTATTTACACGCTCTAATAAAGTGCCAGATTTAACTGTAAGTAGAGTACTGAAGCTCTTAGGTTATTTTGGATTAGCTTCATTAATAATATTATGGATTACAGGAATTCTTCTTTCAAATCTTATTTACGGAGGATTTTCAATTAATTCGGCTTTTACAGTTAAAATTATAGCTGCAGCATTTCTTTTAATAACTTCATTCATTGTTAATATTCATGTTTATAATTGTAGTAAAAAGAATATGCCTCCAAATAAATCTATCATGAAATTTGCTACAATGCTCGGTAGAGGATTGATTATTATAGTATTTGTTGGTGCAGCAATTGCTTTTAATTAATTTTATATTTATATTTTTTTAGCTGCAGAATTCTTTTTTATATCTGTAACCTTGGTATATCTATCTATCATTTGTGTTGTAGAATGGCCTGATTGAGCCATAATTTCGTGAGTAGGAATATCATTCATCCTTGATTGAGTGATTGCTCCAATTCTAAGAG
>CETH01059408.1_pt1 | contig 27684 bp, 26 predicted proteins | sample 361461 | NCBI WGS metagenome assembly CETH01 (sample SAMEA2622695, study PRJEB7988) | marine metagenome | isolation source: saline water (ENVO:00002010), including
TACTTCTGATCCTTCAACCAAAATTAAATCAGTATCTGCTGCCAACTCTCTAACTGCCTTTGCAGCCTGATATTTATCTGATTCATAAAATTTGCGAGCAGTTTCAATACTCTCAAATTCAATAACAAGAGCTATACCAGATATACTGCCTTCTCTCACATCAGGATTAGGTTCACGAACAAGAACCTTGCCTCCATATTCAGCAATAGTTGGTCCAGCCATTTGTCTAAATTTTTCAAAACCTTCTTTGTTGTGAACACGAAGATGTGCCACTAAATACCCTTTGTTCATAAAAAACTCCTTTTACAAAGTCATCCTACCACCAACTTGTCCAAAAGTTGATCAAATATTAATGAAATTGGATGAATATTGAGATTATTTTTTTCATCACGATTATCTTACCACCAACTAAGGAGATTGTTAAGGGTTGTAGTATTCCAATTTAAAATCTACATGACTCAAAATGGTAAACTGCTATATTTACCTTTAATTGGTTGTAAAATATCATTGGCACCGAGTAGTTTTCGTAAAAGACGTGTAATATTATTGACTTCTTGTTTAGTTTGTCTTCCCAAATAATTAAATTTTTTAAAATTTTTTTAACGTCTTCGTCTCTCTCAAACTCACCTTTAGCCAAATATAAAGCATGCTTTCTCAAAAAGGGGGGGGTGTACCTTGATATATGGGCCGGTCATTAGTTAATACCCCGGTAACTTACTTAAAATTGATTCATTCTCGGGGTTTAATCCTTTTAACGATAAAAGATTCCAAAAAAAAGTTTAAACCCGATACGATTCAAAATGGAATCTAAAAGGGTGTTTAATAGTGGATCGCAAATAGATCGCACTCGATCGCACATTTTTAACTCCCGATCTAAAATAAACCGTGATAATATGTTCGTAGAATTAGAGAGGGAAAGACTATGTAGGCCAAGGAAAATTAACTAGGTTATCATTTAACCTAAAACAAATTGGGGCGTCGCCAATAATAAAACCCTATACAATATTTGTATTAAATAAGTCAAATAGATAGATTATTGATTGTTAGCTTAGGGCGACATATATTAAACAAAATATTTTAATTATGATTGAAGAAAAAGATTACGGCCACAGAGATCAAAAAGGTTATTTTGTTCCCAATGAAGCTGCTGATAAAAATCCTTTATGGGTACTTCCAGTAAATATTAAAAAAATATTTAGTTGGTTTATTTATTCTTATATTTTTTCTTGGAACCTTGTTTACTTTGCAGTTGCTTTTGTAGCCTATTATTTTTTTACACCCCCTCTTTCTGAGATGAAAAATATTTCTCCTGGTTGGATGCTAGAAATACTTTTTAGAAATTATGTAATAGGTACAATTTTTTTTAGTTTAATTCATATACCTCTTTATGTTGGAAAAACTCAAGGAACAAAATTTAAATTTAATCCTAACTGGCCTAATAGAATTCAAAAGCTTTTTACTTTTAATAAACAGATATTTGATAACTTGTTTTGGAGTTTAATCTGGGGTGTTCCAATTTGGACAGCTTATGAAGTGTTATCATTTTGGTTCTTTGCATCAGGCATAATTCCTTTCATACAATTTCACGAAGCACCGATTTATTTTTGTTTAATGATGTTGTTAATTCCCGCTTTTAGAGATGCTCATTTCTATTTAACTCATCGCTTTTTACATTTTAAATTTATGTATAAGATTGCGCACTCAGTTCATCACAGAAATGTTAATCCTGGCCCATGGTCAAGTCTATCAATGCACCCAATAGAGCACCTACTCTATTTTTCAGGCGTTATAATTCATTGGATAATTCTCTCACATCCACTTCATGTAACTTATCATTTATTCCATGCCGGTCTTGGTTCAGCTCATGGACACATTGGATTTAAACAAATGCTTTTAAATGATAAAAGGGCGATCGATCTTGGTGACTATTATCACTACCTTCATCATAAATATTTTGAGGTTAATTATGGACATCTTATGATTCCATTTGACCAATGGTTTGGCACATATCATGATGGTTCTGAAGAACTTCACAATCAAATGATAAAAAGATTAAAATAAAGATTGCGATTATTTTTTATTTTTTATAATTTTTTCAACGACCCCCTATTTTCAAACGAATAGGGGCGTCTTTGTCTCTCTTGAACTTGACCTTTAGATGAATAAAAGGATTGTTAACTCAAAAGGGGGGGTCGACTTGATATATGGCCCCCACGAGTTGTTGCCCCGGTATCCTATTTAAAATCACTCAATATCGGGTCTTAATTATTTTAACGATCAAAGATTCAAAAAGATTCTTAAAACCCGCTCAGCGATTCAAAATGGAATCTAAAAGGGCATTTAGAATCTTGAATCACTCTTGAATCACTTTGCCCCACATTTATTGTCCCGAGAAAAGTATTTTCGTGTTAAATTGGGGTAAGAAATTAGAAAGAATAGTTATGTTTCTTTGCTCGGAGAGATGTGAGAGTGGTTGAAGGCGCCCGCTTGGAAAGCGTGTATAGTGGCAACACTATCGAGGGTTCGAATCCCTCTCTCTCCGCCATAAACTAGCTATTTTTCTTTAACGATATTTCGCCAAAAAAGTTGTTTTGTCCCACATAGGTCTCACTAATGAGCCTACTTTTGATCAACATTTCTTTTAATTGATGATAGGATAATTGTGATGTCAAAATTACTCTCCTTTTTTGTAATACTTTGTTATTCATTTTCTGAAGCTCATTCACTCCCACCTTACGATGGTACAATTTTTCATTTTAAAGATGCTATTAATTCTAGTGATACAACTGCTTTTCAACAAATTGTTTATGTAGGTCAAGATAATCGTACTATGTTCGATCGTAGGAAAAATGATTGGATTAAAAATAATGCATATTTATTTAATGCAAGCTACGATGATGGATTAACAATTGAGATCCAGGTTAATTCTGAATTTAAAGATAATAAAGCTTCTGATTATGCATCTCAATACGCCAAAGTAATAGGACAATTGCCAACTGTTCTACGTAAAAATATTGAAACTGTATGGATTCATAAAGGAAATAAACCATTTGGAGGGGGTAACCAAAATTTACTTATTCATATTATCCAAGGGGAAAAGTATATCTCAGAAGGAATACTTGAAGAAACTTTAGTACACGAAGCCAGCCATACATCTCTCGATTTAGATCATAGTAGCACGAAAGGCTGGCGTGCAGCACAAAAAGCTGATGATGAATTTATTTCTTCTTATGCAGAAGATTATCCAAAAAGAGAAGATATTGCTGAGAGTTTTTTAACTTGGTTAGTTGTAAGGCATCTTTCGGATAGAGTTTCTGAGTCTCATATAAAAAAAATATTAAAAGCTATTCCCAATCGTATTAAGTATTTTGATGAACAAGAATTTGATATGTATCCAATTGTACCACGTGAATAATTTTTTGGAAGCACACAGGTCTCACTTTGGTCTCACTACCTAGGTTAAAAATTTATGAATTAATTCTAAATAGCCTTGTTTTTTGTATAAGTTTATTTAATCAGCACGCTTGGAAAGCGTGTGTAGTGGCAACACTATCGAGGGTTCGAATCCCTCTCTCTCCGCCATAAATTCGATTTTACAAGTCCGCACTTATAAAGAAAATATTCCTAAAGATTAAAGACATTCTTTCGGATCTGATTCTCCAGTAATTTTACCTTTTTTAGTATAAAAATAAATTACTTGTATCGTTGGAACTCCACTTTCAGATCTAGGAAAATATTGTGTACACCCATCTTCATTTCTTGGACCTTTGAGTAAATCAATATCGTCATTTAAATTGATTACATCAGGAGGAATTGGTCTAGAAAAGCAAGATGATAATAACAACAAAAAGGAGAGAATAAAAATAAATCTAAAACTTGAAAGCATATACTCCTGTTAAGCTAGAGTTATTTTCACTAAGCGAAGTTTTTAAACTAATCAATGAGTTTTTATCAAAAAATTTATCAACATTCCAAATCATATGAAGATTATTTGAAGATGATAAATCAATCTCTTGTTTTCTATTTCTATAATCTCCATTTTCATCATATCCTGAAATTGTATTTAGTCTTAGAGATCCATCAATTATACTGAGTGGATGCATTATTCCAATAAAGTTTTTTATATTATAATCTTCAGCTTTAGAAGCTAAACCCAACTTATATTCGCTACTAGTAATTGTTGTATCCTTCAAATAATCATCATGTTTAAAATCAACAAATGTTTGTCCTGCAACAATACTAAAAATGATGTCATTACTTGAATTTAATTTTATGTTACTGCTATTATGAATAAAAAAAGTATTAGATTTCGCTGCAAAAAGTCCCTCACCAGAAGTACCTAAAAATGTTTTCCCTTCATTGATAAGCCCTATATTTAAATTAGTATTTGCTTTACTCATTTTTTTCTCAAAATTATTATATAAAATAAAATTATCATTTGATATTTGCTCATCGAAAACGATAAAATTTGATTTCATTTTTTTGTTTTGATAGTTGATAAATCCCTGATTTCCTTCAAATATTTTAATGTAAGGAATGTCATAATTAGTATAACTTAAAGTATCAAAATTTATTAATCCTTCATCATCATTTTGGACATAGCTAACAGTATTAAATTTATCAATTGCGTTTATATTTGTTTTCTTACCTTTTTTTTCTATTAATAGTTTGTCTATTAAAGAATTTGAGCTATGATATGAAACAAAATCATTTAATTTTACTGAGTACACTCGATTATAATCATCCACTACTCCCAAAAAGTTATCCGAAGTGATCGATTTTGATTTAAATAAAGAATTAAAATTAATGCTAGAGCTTGATAAGTCTAATTTTTCTAAATTATTATCTTGATCGGTTTGAGCTACTACCAAAACACCTGAAGGTTTCGTTGCTGCATCAAGATTAAGTAAACCTACACCATATACATCATCAGTGCCACTAGCTCCTAAATCAGTAGCATTATCTAATATTAAATCTACTATTTCTGCACCTGTTAAATTTGGATATTCATGTTTTAAGACAGCAACTGCAGCTGCAATATGTGGAGCAGCCATCGAAGTACCGTCTTTTTCTCCAAATCCAGCTGAATTTAAATCTGTAGGAAGTGTAGAATAAATATCAGTTCCCGGAGCGGCTATACAATAAGCCTTAGTGTCGCCACATCCATTACTATAAGATGCTATAGTATTGTTGCTATCTACTGCGACTACATTTATCCAATTTTCACTTATGTCACTATCTACTAATCCAAACCTTGCTTCATATGTTGATCTATTCGTATAATCAATAAGCCCTGCATCCTTAACTACTTGAGAAGTATAAGAGTTTATGAAAGTTGAACTAGTACTTCTAGATGCGTAAAAATTCATTGCTCCTGTAGCTGAGTTATTTCCGTTATTACCAGCAGCAAAAACTGCTACAGCATTTGCTGTAGCTACATCATCCCACTCGGTTCTTTCATTTGCACTATTAAAACCTGAACTTGATGAATCGTTCGGGATATATCCATAACACGTGGTTCCTCCACATGAAGCTGCACTAGTCCAAGTAGATGACCCCCAGCTATTATTTAAAACTATAGCACCGTTATCTGCAGCATAGGCCACACTATTACTAATTTCACTCATAGAAGTACCAGAGTCTTTAAAAATTTTAATTGGCATTATTGATGCATTGTACGCTACTCCGTGCATTCCAGAATCGTTTTTTTCTGCGGCTATAATTCCTGCAACATGTGTTCCGTGTCCTCCCATAGCTGCAGTGTGACTTTCTGCATTAGGAGTGTTATCATCATCCTCTTCATCATAACCTGTAATAAAATTTGCATCTAAGTCTGTATGCGATGTGTCAAAACCACCATCAAGAACAGCTACTTTAATTCCATCTCCATTGTATCCTCTGTCATATGCTGCAGATGCATTAATACTACCCAGGCCATATTGGTTATTGTATTCTGTTGTTTTATAAACACTTGAGGTGCTACTAGTACCGCCGCCACCACCACTACAACTTACAAACATTAAAAGAGATACTTTAATTATAAAAATTTTAATAAACATCAAAATAAAAACCACACTTATATTTTAAAAATATTCTCAATTTATAAATTTAAAATACAAATATCATTTTATATTTTTTTTAATGTGTATATCTGTAGGTTAATTTACTACAATTAGGCAGAAATCTCATTACTGATGATTTACATTTCCGTGTTTAATTTTTTATAAAAACATTACAATTTATTTTTAATCAGAAAGCTTTTAAAGAATTTCTAGTAGAAAAACTAAATATTTTAGGAGTATATTTAATGTTGCCAATAGTTTTGCTTAAATTGTGATAAACATTTTTTGTTGTCGTTAGATATAAAATAATATCCATTTTTTACTTTTATACTACTAATGCAAACAATCCTTTCCTCAGGTAAACATAACATTTTTAAATTTCCACATTGTAATGGTTTTTCTTTAATATTTTCAGCAGTTAAAACTAAGTTTAAATCTACATCATTAAATTTCTTAGTAATATAATCCTCACCCTTTATTTTAGTCTTATAACTAGGCCAAAAAGAATTATTAACATAAGACTGTTTGCTAAAATGATTTGAAATTCTTGTAATATTTTTGTTTAAAAAATAACAAGCTGAAATAAATATTAAAAAAATAGATATATTTGTAAAAATTTTTTTTTCAAATTTTAAGTTACATAAAGTTATTGAGCTAATAAAAATTAAACTTCCCCCTATTATTCCATAACCGCCATATCTCATTTGAGGACTCAAAAAAAACCACATCAAATTTGATAATATAATTCCTAAATAAACTAAATTAATTTTTTTTGGACTTAATATAAGAGATCTAAAAATATCTGATTTATTTTTAGAAAATATAAAAAAGGAAAAAAAACAAAATAAAATTATTAAAAATGAATTTAAAAGCCTGTTAACATCATGGTCATAAAAAAAATATTTAATCCAAAAAAATTTTTTTTGATTATACGCCTTAGGACTCATTATAATATTTTGTTGCATTGGATCATAATAATCTAATTCGCTATCTATATTTCCTTCTTCTAAAATATAAAATTTCCATCTTTTAGTAATAGCACTAATAAACTCATATCTTTCAATAGTGTTCTCTAATGGATTTGCCCAACTTACGTTTAAATTAGGGCAACTGGAATAAATCGGATATGAAAAACATCCTGATAAGATAAAATTTTTAGAAATTATTATTACAAAAAAGGAAAATATAAATATACTTAGTTTTAAATAATTTTTGAGTAACAAAAAAAATTTTTTGAAATAAAGTACAAAAATAATTATTATTATTGGTATAATTATTAAACTTCCAATACGTAAAATTAACGCATAAAAAAAATATAAAAATATTTTAACAAATGCACCATTATCTTCTTTATTTTCAATAAATTTTAATAAATTTAAAATAATTATAATTAGTAAAAGAGATGGTTGAGCTTCTGTACCCAGATTTTCTACTTTATTAAAATTAGCAAAACAATATGTTAGACCTATAATTGAAAATAGTTTTATTTTTACAGAATTATTATTTTTTATTTCAGTTAATAAATACAAAAGAAAAAAATATAGAAATAAAAATCCTATTATACTAACACCTTTGTTTTCAACATGCGGTATTGAAAATAATCCTATGATATCCAGCCAGCCATGACCATAGGCATAATTATTTGATAAATTTACTAGTCCAAAAACAATTTTAAAATCATTAAGATAGTTTATGTAAGGTAAATGATATGTTTCAAAATCTGCTGGAACTTTGTTAAAAAACAAAGCAGGTAATATTAAGATCAATAATAAATAATAACTTTTACCAAGTTTTACTAATTCATCTTTAAATATTTTGTAGTTATAGACAAAGATTAAAAGCCCTATAATTAATATAAATAAATTAAACCAATATGATAAGGGAATAAAAAAATGTGCTAATAGTGAAATAAAAAAAAGAAGAAAAAAACCAAATAATCCAATTTCGCCAATATTTATAAATTTAGATTTAAATAATAGTTTGTTAAATATAAATCCATGGCCCAATACAGATATTAAACAAAATATTATAAAGATAAAATAAGTTAGCATTAATCAATACTCCCAATAAAATTTTTTAAAATGCTCAAGACATTTTTTATTATTATTTGAAACAAAAATATATTGATGTTTTATTGATATAGAACTGATGCAGGTTTTTCTTCCAGAAGGTAAACAGGGCATTGGAACATTACCACACATTTTAGGACTACCATCAAAAATATCATCGCGCTTAGTTATAAAGTTAATAGGAATGCCATTATAATTCTCTGAAACAAAGTCTATATTTTCGAATTTTTGACTAATATTTGGCCATGGAAAATTTGTAAATTCATGATTAGTAAAATCTTTAAATGTCTCATTAATATTTTTATATCCAAAATAAATTATTCCTAAAATTAAAAATGTATTTCTAAACAAAACAAATTTATTGTTAGTCAAATTATTATGAGTATACAACAAACTAGGAAAAAAGAATAGTAATGAAGCAAATAATGGATATCCTCCATATCGCATCTGTGGAGACATTATAAACCAAAGAATAATGCTGCATATTAAACTCAATAGATAAAATTTTAAGTATGATAGTTTTGGATTATCCGTTTGATTGGTATTTTTTTTTATAACAACAAATGATAAGCTAAAAAAAATTAATGAAAATACAAATAGATTAAGTAGTCTTTTATAATCATGATCGTGAAAAAAATACTTTATCCAAAAAAAACTATTTGAGTTGTATTCTTTTGGAGTCATAATTTGGTTATTTTCTATTTTATCAAAATATTCATATTTGTTATTTAACTCTCCCTCCTGAATTGAATAAAATTTCCATCTTTTAGCTATGGCTGATAGAAATTCATATCGTTCATAAACATTTTCTTTAGGACTGGCCCAACTAATTTGTTTATTATCAAAACAAGTAAAAGGGACAGGATAAAAAAAACACGCTGTAGTTATAAAATTTTTAGAAAGAAAGATTAAAAAAAACAGAAATAAAAAAATATATACTTTTAAATTGTAGTTAATGAAGTCATATAAATATTTTTTTATATTAAATAATATAAAAAATAAAAAAATTGGTAAACTTATTACACTTCCAATTCTTAATACACAGCTAAAAAAAAAGAACAAAACTATATATTTGAGAAAAATTTTGTCTGAATTTTCTAAAAGATATTTAAGAATATAATAAATAAAAATAAAAGTAGTAAAAATTGGTTGTATATCAGCACCAAAATCTTTGAGTCTGTTAAATACTACAAAAGTAATAGTAATAGTAAATAATGAGAAAATTTTCAAAGATAAGTTTTTAGAGTTAAATAGCTCATGTAAAAAAAAACAAATAAAATAAAAATAAAAAATTATTGGAATGGCCGTTAAACCTCTAATATCTATTAATGGTAATTTAAATAATCCTAAAATATCAAGCCAACCGTGCCCATAAGTATAGCTATTTGAGAAATTTACTAATCCAAATATTATTTTAAAACTATTCAAATAATTTATATATGGCAAATGATACCATTCAAAATCAGCATAAGTTTTTGAAGATAAAATTGAAAAGAGAAAAATTAATAAGAAAAAGAAAAAATAAAATTTGTATTTTTTGATATTGATAAATAAATTAATATTTAATATACCCAAAATAAAACCAATTAGTAAAATTAATAAATTTAAATACTGATCTAAATTTATAAAAAAATGAATTAGTAATGAAATAGCAAATAGTAAAAAAAATCCAAAGAGGCCTACTAAACCAATATTATTTAATCTTGTGTTTAAAATAAATCTAGAAAATAAAATACCATACCCAAATATTGAAATAGTGCAAAATAAAATATATGAATAAAGAATAATTAAATTTATAATCATTTTACATTTTTTTAATAATTGTAAATATTATTGATAATAATTTTAAAAAATTTGAATTTTTTTTATTGAAATAAATCTTTTCATTTACAATTTTAATTTGATTTGAAGACTCAAATCTTTTTAATCTATTATCAACAATAATTTTTAGATTATAAAATTTATAATATTCCTCTAAACTTATTTTTTGAAGTCTAAGCAAATCAATCAAAATTTTTGTTCTTGGAGATGTTTGTATCATGTTTACTAAATGATAAAATATATAAAAAATTAATGTGTTAAATAACAAAAACACAAAAGCTAAATTTATAGAGTGAAAGATGAAATTTAAAAAAAATAAAGAAAAATTTGTAAAAAAATATGCATAAATTTCAGCAACTCTAAATGGATAAAGTATTTTTTCTCCAAATATTTGATAAAATAACTTTAAAAAAACAATACTTATAAAAAAATTTAGGGTTATAAAATATATCATCCTTTTGCTTCAACTTTAAAAAAAGCAGATAAAAATTTCATAAAAAGTGCAAAAGTTTTACCATTTTTTGTTAGAAATATTTTATTATTATTTAAAATTATCATATTTTCCTTTTGTAATTCAATTAATCTTTCTTCAAAAATATTTTCTTTTTTTAAATCTTCTACTAATTCAGCCTGTGTTGAATACTTTCTTTTTTCAAGAGACTCTAAAATATAAAAAGTAGGACTATTAATTTTTTTTAAACCAATAGTTAAAATGTAAGATAAGAAAATCAGAAAATTAATTATAAGATATATAGTATCTAGATCGCTATTTTGAATTTTTATAAAATTTAAATTTAGAAATAAAATTAAAGCACCATATGATAATAAAAACAAAAAAATAATTTGTTTAAAGTTTATTTTATTAAAGTTAAAAAAAATTCTGATTAGAATATGAAAGAAAATAACAAAAAAAATATTTATAAAAAAAAGCATTAATTAAATAAATTCCAAATCCATATATTAAGTATTGAATAAATAACAATAAAACAATTTTTTAATCTAAAAGCTTTAGATTTTCCATGATTTCTCTCATTTAATATTGTGGGTTTTAATTTAAGTAAAATTTTTTTATCTTTGAGAATTTTTACTAGTAATTCTATTTGCCATGTAAATCCTGAAGTAACTAAATTAACATTATCTACAATATTTTTCTTATAAATAGCAATACCATTATAATAGGGTAATTTTTTATTAAAAATTAAATTTAAGAAAGGAGTATAAATAGCAGTAAAAATCCATCTAAAAAAAGATCTATCTTTTTTGTTTGAATAGTAAGATAACAGAATATCATAATTATTTTCTTCTAATAACATCTTAGAAATTTCACTAGATGAATGACAATTATCACCAGGTAAATACATAACATACTCTTTATTTGCGATATTTAAACCTTCTTTAATAGACCTTCCTAGACCAAGATTTTTATAATTATTTTTAATTATAATTTTTTTGTTTTGCTTTTGAATATCTTCAAAAATTTCTAGAGTGTTATCATTACTAAAATCATTAATCAAAATTATCTCATAATCTGAAATATTAGAATATTCATTCGCTAAAATTATTTGATTATATACCTCTCTTATATTTTTAGATTCATTAAAGCAGGGTACAATGTAAGATATTTCCATAGTAATTTTAACACAGAAGGAATTTAATAAAAAATAAATATATCTATTTTACATGTAATTACCAGTTATTAAATTCAATATGAAAAATTTATCTAAATTGATAATGATAAGAGTTTTTTTGTATAGCTATTTTCAGGATTACTAAATATTTTATTTGAGTTAGCATATTCAATAAGTTTTCCTTTTCTTAAAACAATTATTTTATCTGATACGGATCTTATTACATTTATATCATGGCTTATAAATATATAACTTAATGAATATTTATCTTGAAGACTTTGAAGTATTTCCAAAATTTGATTTTGTATTGACACATCGAGAGCTGAAGTTGGCTCGTCAAGTATTAGTATTTTAGGTTTTAGTATTAATGCCCTTGATAATGCAATTCTTTGTCTTTGACCTCCTGAAAATTCGTGAGGATATTTATTATGATCACGATCATAGTTCATCCCCGTATCTTTTAAAATATCTTTTATCATATTTATTTTTTTAATTGTAGAAATTTCTGAAAAATGTACGTCAATCCCTTCTGTCATTATTTCTTGTACATTCATTCTAGGGCTCAACGAAGAATAAGGATCTTGAAAAACTATTTGAATATCTTTCCTAATTTTTTTTAGTTGATTATTTTTTATAGAATTTAGATTAATATTTTGAAAATTTATTTCCCCTGAAGATGATATTAGCTTTAAAATTGCTAATACAAGTGAGGTTTTTCCCGATCCCGACTCTCCAACTATTCCTAATGTTTCTTTTTCATTTAAAGTAAAATTTAAATCATCAATCGCTTTAACAAAATTCACAGTTTTTTTAAAAATACCTTTTTTAATTGGATACCAAACTTTTAGATTTTGAATTTTTAGTATTTCTTTTTTTAAATTTGTTTTTTCTTCTCTAATTTTATTTTGAAAACTAACCAATTGTTTAGTATAAATTTCTCTAGGGTTCTTAAATATTCTATTTTTGTCTCCTTGCTCAATAACTTTACCGTCTTTCATTACGTAAATGTAATCAGCTATTTTATTTACCACCCCAAGATCATGACTAATAAATAAAATTGACATATTTCTTTTTTCTTGAATTTTATTTAAAAGCTCTAATATTTGTTGCTGAACTGTTACATCTAATGCGGTGGTTGGTTCATCAGCTATAAGCAAATCAGGATTATTAGCAATACTCATTGCAATCATTACTCTTTGTCGTTGTCCACCTGATAATTCATATGAATAAATATTAGGCCTACTTATAAGCTCCTCTAAATTGACTTCTTTAAGTAATTTTAAAACTGTTTTATTGAGATCTTCTGAACTTACATTATTATGAGTGGTAATAATTTCTTTAATTTGTTTATCTATTTTATGTAAAGGGTTTAAACTAGACATAGGTTCTTGAAAAATTGTTGAAACTTTACTTCCCCTAATTTTTTCAATTTCTTTTTTTTTAAGTTTAAGTAAATCTTTTTCGTTAAATATAATTTCACCTTGTTCAATTTTTGCACTATTAGGTAATAGCTTTAAGATGCTTAAAGCAGATATAGTTTTTCCAGATCCCGACTCACCTACTATTGCAACAGTTTTGCCTTTGGGTATATTTATATTTACATTTTTAACTACTTTATTGTTCCTAAAACTAACTGTTAAATTTTTAATTGAAATAATATTATCCATTTTAATAAAAAGTCTTTCTTGGATCCAAAGCATCTCTAACTGCTTCTCCGATGAAAACTAAAAGACCAAGCATTAAACCTAAAGTAAAGAAACTTGTTAGGCCTAGCCAGGGAGCTTGTAAATTATTTCGTCCTTGATTTACCATTTCACCAAGTGATGCAGATCCTGCGGGTAAACCAAACCCTAAAAAGTCTAATCCAGATAGTGCAGTAACTGAAGCGCTTAAACTAAAGGGAAGAAAAGTGATTGTAGCTACAGTTGCATTAGGTATCATATGTCTAAAAATAATTTTTGACGTACTGACCCCAAGTGCTTTAGCAGCCCTAATATAATCAAAGTTTCTAGCTCTTAAGAATTCTGCTCTTACTACTCCAACATAGCCCATCCAACTAAAAAGTAGCAAAATAATAAGTAGCCACCAAAAATTTGGCTGAACGATACTTGCTAGAATAATCAAAATATATAGTGTGGGTACAGCTGACCAAATTTCCATAAATCTTTGAAACAAAAGATCAGTTTTTCCACCAAAATAACCCTGAATTGCACCTGCAGTAACACCAATTATCATTGAAAAAAAAGTTAGAGTAAAACCAAAAAGAATTGATATTCTAAAACCATATATAAGTCTTGATAAAACATCTCTAGCTTGGTCGTCAGTACCAAGCCAATTTTTTTTACTTGGCGGGGAGGGTGCTGGACTGTCAATGTCACGAATGATAGTATTATATTTATATGGAATGATTGGCATTATCATCCAACCTGAAGAATTAATCAGATCCTTAACAAAAGGATCTCTATAGTCAGCTTCAGTTTCAAAATCTCCACCAAAAGTTGTTTCTGTGTATGACTGAAATATCGGATAATATAATTTATTTTCGTATTTTATAAGAAGTGGTTTTTCGTTAGCTATAAAGTCAGCAAATAAAGATATAATAAATAAAAAAGAGAAAATCCAAAAGGAATAGAAACCTCTTCTATTTGATACAAAATTTTTTAAACGTCTTTTATTTAATGGTGATAAAATTTTCATTCTCTAGACTCAAAATCAATTCTGGGATCGATTAAAGAATACATAAAATCTCCAATTATACTCATAACTAAACCAAGTAATGAAAAAAAATACAATGTTGCGAATATTACAGGATAGTCTCTCGTAAGAGCTGCTTCGTATCCTAGCAAGCCCAACCCATCTAATGAAAATATCACTTCAATAAATAGCGAGCTTGAAAATAATATTCCAATAAATGCTGAGGGAAAACCAGCAATTACAATTAACATTGCATTTCTAAATACATGACCATAAAGAACTTTTCTTTCAGATAATCCTTTTGCTTTTGCCGTCATTACATACTGTTGATTAATTTGATCAATAAAAGAATTTTTTGTTAAAAAAGTAAGGCCTGCAAAACCACTAACTATCATGGCGGTTAAAGGTAAAGTTAAATGCCAAAAATAATCTTTAATTTGAGAGAGTAAACTTAATTCTTCGAAATTTTCTGATACTAGCCCTCTTAAAGGAAAAATATCATAAAATCTTCCACCTGCAAAAAATACAATAAGGATTACAGCAAATAAAAAATTTGGAATTGCATAACCTATAGTAACGATACTACTTGAAATAATATCAAACCGAGAACCATCTTTTACTGCTTTTCTTATACCAAGAGGAATAGATATTAAATAAACAAGTAATGTTGTCCATAAACCTAGAGATATTGAAACTGGCATTTTATCTAAAACTAGTGAAGTTACTTTTTGATCACGAAAAAAACTTTCACCAAAATCAAAAAATAAATAACTATTTAACATTTTAAAAAAACGTTCATGTGCAGGTTTATCCATTCCATACATAATTTCAATTTCTTTGATAATATCTGGATCAAGACCCTGCGCGCCTCTATACTTTGAGTCACTATCATCAAAGTTTGAAGCATCAAAGTTTGAACTTATTTCACCCTCATCTCCACCAGAAAAACGGGCAGTTGACTCAACTGCAGTTCCTGTCATTTGTGCAATCATTTGTTCTACTGGACCACCAGGAACAATTTGAATAACTGCAAAGTTAATTAGCATTATTCCAAACAGTGTTGGAAATATTAGAAGAATACGCCTTACTAAATAAGCACCCATTTAGATGTTTTTATATTATTTATATTAAGTTTTTAACTTATTAGTTCGTTGATCTTTGTGAACTAATATTATTATATTTATTTTGATTTACCCACCAAGTATCAAAACCAAGGGAATATTTAGGCTTTTGTTTTGGCTGGTCAAATATATCCCAATACAAAACTCTATAGGAAGAGATATGCCACTGAGGAATAACATAATAATTCCAAAGAAGCACCCTGTCTAAAGCTTTAGTAATTGTAATTAAGTCTTCTCTGTCTTTGGCATTGATCAGATTTTCGATTAGCAAATCGACTACATTATTCTTAATACCTATAATGTTGCGTGACCCATTTGTATCGGCAGCTTGAGAACTCCAAAAATTTCTTTGTTCATTTCCTGGAGATAAGCTCTGAGAAAAAGTAAATACAACCATATCAAAATCAAAACTTTCAATTCTTTTTTGATACTGGGAACTATCAATTGTTCTTAAAGAAGTACTTATTCCTAATTTTTCTAAATTATCAATAAATGGCAAAACTATTCTTTCAAAAGCTGGTGATACTAATAAAATTTCAAATTCAAAAGGCTCTCCATTTGAGTTTACTAACTTGCCATCATTAAGTTTCCATCCAGAATCTCTTAAAAGTTTTGTAGCTTCTTGTAATTCATTCCTTATAAATCCCGATCCATCTGTTTTAGGATTTCTATATTTTTCATTAAATATTTCTTTAGGAAGTTGATCAATGTATGGATTTAAGTATGCTAGTTCATCTTGAGATGGTAATCCTGATGACGCTAGCTCAGAATTTTCAAAAAAACTATCAGTTCTTTTATAAGCACCATAAAATAGATTTTTATTAGTCCACTCAAAATCAAAAGCAAAAGAGAGAGCTTTCCTTACTCTTTTGTCGGCAAAAATATTTTTACGAGTATTAAAAGCAAAAGCCTGCATTCCTTGAGGATTTTCATGAGCTATGAGCTCTTTTTTTATTAAACCCTCATTCACTGCGTCAATATCATAACTAGTTGCCCATTCTTTTGAAGAATTTTCTGAAAAGAAATCTATCTCACCAGATTTAAAAGCTTCTCTTTCAACGCCTCTGTCTTTATAATAATCATAGCGTATGCTACCCATATTATCTTTTCCTACTTTAATTGGGACAATATTGTTTTTAAAACCCCAATACTCTAAATCTAGTTCATAGGTAATTGATCTGCCTGCATCAAAAGATTTTACTTTGTAAGGACCACTTCCTAAGGGAACATCAAGTGTTGTTTCTTCAAAATTTTTATTTTCCCAATAGTGTTTCGGTAACACTGGCAGCTGTCCCACAATAAGAGCTAATTCATTGTTTGTATTAGTCGAAAATACAAATTTAATTTTATTGTCACTTATTTTAATAACTTCACCTACATCTCCGTAGTAATATTTATAAAATGGATGCCCTTTTTCCATTAAGGTATTGAATGTCCAAACAACATCATCACTTGTTACTTTCTTTCCATCATGCCATTTTGCTTCATCCCTGAGAGTATATGTTACCCAGGAACGGTCATCAGGCCATTCTATACTTTTAGCTAAGAGTCCGTATTCCGTGAATGCTTCATCACTAGATCCAACTGTTAGAGTTTCGTACAATAACCCTATGCCTGCAGCTGATGTGCCTTTAAGTGTAAAAGGATTGAATGTGTCATAAGTCCCAATGGCACTCCTGACAATGTCTCCACCTTTTTCTGCACTTTTGCTAATGTATTCAACACTTATAAAATCTTGATCATATTTTGGTTCACCATGCATAGCGATAGCATGAGATATGTTAGTTTGTGCTGATAGATTTTGGGCAATAAATAAAATAAATAGAGATATAGCTGTGATTAAAGTTTTCATGACTTTAATATAATTACTTTAATTAAAATTTAAATTAAATTTATTAGTTTATTAGAGAAATTAATCGGGAATGAAGCTTTTCATTTGCTGAAGCAACAACACTTCCTTGTGAATCTGTGGTTATTTTATTACCATATTTATCTGTAATTTTGCCTCCAGCACCTTCTATTACATTTACTAAAGCCATATAATCATGAACTTTTAGCGTATCTTCAATGACAATATCAATTAACCCTGATGCAAGCATACCATACATATAACAATCACCACCATAACGGTAATATCTGACTGTATTAGTAATTTTATCTACAGCATTTCTTAAATGTGGTTCATCAAAATATAATCCTGAAGTAAAAAGATAGGCATTTTCAATTTTGGTAACATTAGATGTTTTTGTAGGTTGTTTATTAACAGTAGAGTCCTGACTTTGGACCCCAATCCATCTTTCATTGTGAGCAGGGCAATTAATTATACCAATTATTGGTTTTTTATTTTGTGTTAAAGATATTAAATTTCCAAAATCTTTATGTCCAGCAATGTAACTTCTTGTTCCATCAATAGGATCTATTACCCAAATAAATTCTGCATTTTGATTAATGCTATCAAACTCCTCTCCTAAAATTCCGTGATCAGGATACTCGTCTTCTATCATTGACCTTATTTTTAATTCAGTATTTTTATCAGCAACAGTAACTGGAGTTTCATCACTTTTATTATCAATATCTAGAGGAGTTCTAAAGTATTGCATTGAAGTAATGCTTGCTGCATCAGCTAGCTTATTAGCAAAGTTTAGAAATTCCTTAAGGGAATTATTCATATACCAAATTATGGAAGTGGAACAGGTTTCTCAGACTGTTCTCTTAAAAATAAAACAATGTTAGCTCTATCTTGAACTTTCTTTAAACCAGCAAAATTCATTTTTGTACCTTTGGCAAATTTCTTTGGTTTATATAAAAATTCTGCAAGCTCTTCATAACTCCATTCACCACCATATTCAGCTAATACTTTTGAGTAGGCAAAACCCTGAACATTTGCTTTAGGTCGATTGATCAAATTCCATAAATTAGGACCAACTTTATTCGCACTATCTTTTTCATAATTATGGCACGCACTACATTTTTTAAATAGCTTTTCCCCTTTTTCAAGAGAAGCACTAGCTAACAGTAATGAAATAGGCTCTATAACCTCTTCTTTTGGAGCCACACCTGATTCAATATCTTCAGAATCAGGTACATCAATTTTGTAGGCTGTTTCTTCCATTTCATGATGGTCTACATTGACAATTATATCACCCAAATGGCCAATTACTGTTACCACAAGTATTGCGAATATAATGGAAGCCAAAATTTTGTTAACTTCAAGTCCAGACATGTGTATGACATCTATATAGATTTTTTTTAAAATGAATAGAAATGAAAACGTTCAAAAAAATATTAAATCTGGGTTAATTGTCGCATAATTTATGAAATCAGCGATAATAATTCCAGCTAGAATGGCATCAAAACGCTTTCCTAATAAACCAATGGCTAAAATTAACGGAATCCCAATGATTGAAAGGGTGTGGATGCAGGGAGTAGAATCTAAAATTGGAGATGTTTTTGTGGCATGCTGCGAAGAAGAGGTATTTAATTTAATTTCATCAAAAGGTGGCAAAGCAATAATGACCAAAACAAACCATCCCTCTGGAACTGATAGGATTTTCGAAGCATATAACAAGCTTGAAAATAAAAATGAGTATGAAAGTATTATAAATCTTCAGGGAGACATGCCATTAATTAATCCTATTATTTTAGACAAAGTAAACTTGCCTCTTAAATATGGATATGAAATAGGAACAATTGGTACGGATATTTCAAGTGATGAAAAAAGAAATATAAATATTACAAAAGTTAAAATTAACTGGAAAAAATATGATTTTGTTGGAAACAGTATAGATTTTTATAAAGAGACAATTTCTCAAAAAAAAAATATATATCAGCATGTAGGAATATATAGTTTTAAACCAAAGACCCTTAAAAAATTTGTTTCTATGAAACCTTCAAGAAACGAAATTAAAAGAAAATTAGAACAATTACGAGCTCTTGACTCAGGTATTAAAATTGGAATAACCTATGTAGAAAATGTGCCAATTAGTGTAGATACGATAGAAGATTTAATGTTAATAGAAAATATCATAAAAAATAAGAAATGAAAAAAATAAATAGTTTTGCTTTTCAAGGTGTAAATGGAGCTTATAGTGAGCAAGCAGGAAAAAATGTATTTCCACAGGCTAGTAGTGTCCCATGCGCAACATTCGAAGAAATGTTTGCTTATGTAAGAGAAGAGAAGGCTAAGGTTGCTATAGTACCTATCGAAAACTCACAAGCTGGAAGAGTAGCAGATACACAAAGACTTATTCCAGACTCAGATCTTAGTATTATTGGAGAATATTTTTTAGAGGTTAGACATAATTTACTTGTTATTCCCGGGACAACACTAAACGATATAAAAAGGATACATAGTCATGAGCAAGGTATTGCACAATGCAGAAATAAAATAATAAAACTTAATAAAGAAATGATTGTTGCTGCAGATACTGCTGGATCTGCAAAAAAAATATCTGAACTGCAAAGTAAAGAGGAAGGTGCTATAGCTTCTGAATTAGCAGCTGAGATTTATAACTTGGAAATTCTCGAAAGAGATTTTCAAGACTCACAATATAATGTTACAAGATTTTTAATAATGTCAAAAAATAAAAGTGAAATAAACTCTAAGGATAATAATATTTTAACAACACTTGTTTTTGTAGTTAGAAGTATACCAGCATCTTTATATAAGTGTCTGGGAGGTTTTGCCAGTAATGGAATAAATATAACGAAATTAGAAAGTTATATTCATCCTCAAGGTTTTGATGTGGCACAATTTTACATCGATTTTGAGGGACATCCAGATAATCATTCAGTTAAATTGGCTTTAGAGGAAATGAAATTTTTTTGTAAAGAAATTAAAGTTTTGGGTGTTTATAAAAAGTCTGAATTTAGAAAAAAATAAACACAAAAAGTCAAATCACAAGTTATTTTTTTATTCTTTAATGATATAGTAGTTACGGAAGGTTTGAGGGCGAGTATCCTGCTAATCCAGTCAGATCTGAAAAGAAGCAGCTGTACCAGGTCTATTCGGGTCTTTTAACCTTCCTTAAAATTATGACTGATAATATAAAATATAAAGTATTAGCAAGAAAATATAGACCTCAAAAATTTGCTGATTTAATTGGGCAGGAAGCACTTGTTCAAATATTAACTAATGCAATAGCAAGTAAAAGAATTGCTAATGCGTATCTGCTTACTGGAGTTAGAGGGGTAGGTAAAACTACTACCGCAAGATTGATTGCAATGAGTTTAAATTGTGAAAATAAAAATCAAAGTAATTGTGAACCTTGTGGAGATTGTAATTCATGTAAAACAATAAGATCAGATCAAAATTTAGATGTAATCGAAATGGATGCTGCCAGCAAAACTGGTGTAGATGATATTAGAGAAATTATTGATAATGTAAAATATAAACCAGTTAATTGTGAATTTAAAATATTTATAATCGATGAAGTTCATATGCTTTCTAAAAGTGCTTTTAATGCTTTACTTAAAACGCTTGAAGAACCTCCTGAACATGTGAAATTTATTTTTGCTACAACTGAAGTAAAAAAAATTCCAGTTACAATTTTATCAAGATGCCAACGCTTTGATCTAAAAAGGGTTGATAGTGAAAGCTTAATAAAACATATTAAAAAAATATCAGAACTAGAAAATGTTACAGTCAATGATGATGCGGTTGCACTTTTAGTAAGGGCAGGAGATGGTTCTGTAAGAGACTCTATTAGTTTACTTGATCAAGCTATAATGAATAATGATCAAACAGTAACTGCAAATACAGTTGCCAATATGCTAGGACTAGCGGATAGAGGAAAAATTTATGATCTTTTAAATAGTATTACAAAAGGGGATGCTGCCAAGTCACTGGAAGTATTTAGGGATTTATATAACTCAGGTGCAGATATTTTGATGATTTTTGAAGAACTATTAAATATTATTCATTCAATAACCCAGATAAAAATTTATCCAGAAATGAAAAATGATATTTCAATACCTGAGCTTGAAAGATTGAAGGGCGAAGAATTTGCTGATTTATTGTCAATGAATTCATTAAGTATTCTATGGCAAGTTTTATTTAAAGGTTTCCAAGAGTTACAAATTGGTTATCAGCTTTTTCAGCTTGGAGAAATGATAATTTTAAGGCTAATATTTATTAGTCATAATTTGGATCCACAAAAATCTTTTAAACAGAATTCATCTTTAGAAAATGAAAAAAATCAAATAGAAGAAGAAAAACAGGAAATAAAAAAAAAAATAGAAATTAGTAATGATTATAAAAATTCTGCTGAAAGTGATTTAATTAAAAATCCAAAAACTTCTTTAATAAGAATTTCTAGTTTTCGAGAGTTTGTAGATATTTTCTATAAAAAAAGAGAAGCTTTACTTCATACTCAACTATATAACTCAGTACAATTAATTTCATTTAAAGAGGGAGAAGTTACAATTAATACTTCTTTAGTTAGAGATAAAAATTTTAATAGAAATGTTGCAAAACTTATTTCTAAATGGACAGGTAGAATATGGCAAATTCACTCATCTGATAGTAATATTGGCAGTTCATTAAGTGATGAAGATATAATCAATCAAAAAAAAGAAATAAATGTTATGCAAACTCATCCTGAGGTTAAAAAAATTTTGCAAGTACTTCCAGGTTTGAGTATTCACTCCATAACTGATATTACAGATACTGTGGATGAAACAATTGATGTCATAAATGCTGAAAAACAAAAGGAGGTATAATGGTTAATATTGGTAATATGATGAAGCAGGCTCAGCAACTTCAAAAAAAAATGGCTGATGCACAAGAAAAGTTAAATTCTATTGAAGTAGAGGGTGTATCTGGTGGTGGTGTAGTTAAAGTTACTGCTACTGCAAAAGGTGATATAAAAAGAGTTAATATTGATGAGAGTTTATTGAAGCCAGAAGATAAAGAAATGACTGAGGATCTTATTGTTGCAGCAATTAATGATGCAAAGCAAAAAGGTGAAATAGCTGCTCAGGAGGAAATGAAATCAGTTACTGGTGGATTACCGCTTCCTCCTGGAATGAAGCTACCTTTTTAAATAATGGAAAATTCAGCAATAGAAAAGTTAATAGCAGATATCTCAAAATTGCCTGGTTTGGGAAGACGTTCAGCACAGAGAATTGCACTATATTTGTTAAAAAATAAGGATCGTTCCTTACTTCCATTAATAGAGACACTAGAAACCTCACATAGGCTAATAAGTGAATGTTCTTTATGTGGGAATGTAGATATGATTAATCCATGTAATATTTGTACAAACCTGAATAGAGATAAAAGATCAATTTGCATTATTGAAGACGTTTCAGATTTATGGACATTTGAAAGAACAGGCTTTTATAGAGGTTTATATCACGTATTAGGAGGTTCATTATCTGCTATAAATGGTATTGGGACTGATGAACTTACAATAACTAGGCTCCTTAAAAGAATTGAGGATAATGAAATTACTGAAGTAATATTGGCACTAAGTACTACAATGGAGGGTCAAACTACGACACATGTCATTGCAGATAAACTAGAGAGATTTAAAGATTTAACTGTTACTAGACTAGCTCAAGGAATTCCTATTGGAGGTGAGGTTCATTATTTAGATGAAAATACGCTAAACACTGCTTTTCAGTCCAGAAAAAAAATTATTTAATAAATAACATGGAGATATTATTAGTTCCCAACGAAGTTTTACGTCAAAAAGCAAAAAGACTTAATAATATCACTAAAGAAGATATAAAAATTGCTAATCGAATGATGAATACTATGATTAATGCACCAGGTGTTGGATTGGCTGCAAACCAGGTTGGAATATTAAAACAAATTGTTACTATTAATTTTGAAGATAAAGAAAATGGTAAAATAATTAATTATATGTTGTTTAATCCAAAAATCCTAAAATATTCTAAAGAAAAAATTATTATGGAAGAAGGATGTCTATCTTTACCTGAGCAATATGCAGATGTTGAAAGATCTAAACAAATTGTTTTAGAATATATTGACGAAAATGAAAAATTAATAAAAAAAGAAATAGCTGGCTATGAAGCAAGAATATTACAACACGAAATTGATCATCTATCTGGAAAGTTATTTGTAGACTATTTATCATCATTAAAAAGAAACATATTAATTAAAAAAGTAAAAAAATTAAAAAATAAATGATTAATAAAAAAATAATTTTTATGGGTACGCCAGACATAGCTGCTCAACATTTAAAAAATTTAATTGATGAAAATTTAAACATAGTCGGTGTATTTACGCAGCCTCCAAGAAAAAAAAATAGAGGCATGCTTATTGAAGAAAGTCCTGTTCATCAAACTGCAAAAGATAATAACCTGGAAGTATTTTATCCAAGCTCGATAGATAACACTGTTTTAGAAAAAACCAAAAGCCTTGATCCAGATTTAATTATTGTAGTTGCATATGGTATAATTTTGCCATCACATTTTTTAGATATTCCAAAATTTGGATGTATAAATATTCACGTATCTCTGCTGCCAAGATGGAGAGGAGCTGCTCCGATAGAACATGCATTACTGACTGGAGATACTAGGACAGGAGTTAGTATAATTAAGATTTCATCAAAACTTGACGCTGGAGATATTCTTTATCAAAAAAGTATAGAAATTAATAATAATATGTACAGTGATGATTTGAAATCTGCTTTGACAAATTTAGGTAAAAAGGCAATGATGGAAGTTTTGCCTGAAATATTTGAGAGTAAAATTATATCAAATGAACAAGATGAAAATAAAGTTACTTATGCAAAAAAGTTTACATCTGATGATAGAAAAATAAATTTTAATGATTCTATAGATAGAGTTTATAATCACATCCGAGCTCATGGACCAAAACCAGGTTCATGGTTTCTATACAAAGGTGAGAGGATTAAAATTTTAAGAGCAACAAAACATAAGGATAAAGGCCAACAATCTACAATTTTAAATAAAGAATTTATGTTAGCATGTAATGATGGAAGTATACTTCCTACTTTGATCCAGCGTGAAGGTAAAAAAGCAGTTGAGTTAAAAGATTTTATTCTAGGTTTCTCTTTTGAAGTTAATGATAAAATAAATGCCTAACTATAAGATTATTGTAGAGTATGATGGTACTAATTTTGTTGGTTGGCAGCAGCAAGCAAATGGACAATCAATACAATCATCTCTTCAAGACTCAGTTTTTAAATTGTCTGGTGAAAAAGTTGTTGTTTTTGGAGCGGGAAGAACTGATGCTGGTGTTCATGCTTACGGACAGGTTGCTTCTTTTTCAATTTCTAAAGCAATTTCTTCTGCTGTAATTAGAGATGGCTTAAATCAACATTTACGACCTCTAATGATCTCTGTTTTAAAAGCCGAGGAAGTAGAAAATGATTTTCATGCTAGGTTTTCAGCTAAAAAAAGAAGGTATGTATATAAAATAATTAACAGAAGATCTCCTCTAACAATAGATGCAAATCGTTCATGGTGTGTTCATAAAATTTTAGATACTAAAAAAATGAAAAATGAGTCTGTTTCATTTCTGGGTAAACATGATTTAAATGCTTTTCGTTCTGCACATTGCCAATCAAAAAGCAGCATCAGATCTATTGATGATATTATTATAGATGTTAAAGACGAGAATATAATGATTGAAGTTGAAGCAAAATCCTTCCTTCATTCGCAAGTTAGAATTATGGTAGGTACTTTAGTAGATATTGCTAAGGGTAATATAAAAAAAACTATTTTAGAAATTATTAACTCTAAGAACAGAGAATTTGCTGGTCAAACAGCACCTCCAAATGGTCTATATCTAAAAAAAATTGATTATTAGCAGTTAAGTTATTTTTTTAATTGTTACGAGATTCCATCAATTTCTTCTTAATCAATGATAAACCATTTTCTTGTTTTGATTTATAGGATTTATTAAAAGCTTCTAATTGCCATCCATTAAGACGACTTCTTAACAATTCAATATTTTTTAATTTCCATTCATTAGTTGTATTTTCATCTTTCCAAGCTTTTTTATCATCACTCGACCTAGCGCATCCATAGCAAAAACCACTTATGGGATCTGTTTTGCATACACTAATGCAAGGAGAAACTATATTTTGATCGTTCACAACAATATAATTATATTTTTTTTTCAATAATTCAATTAGAATACTATATTTATGTCTAAAATATTTATTGTTTATTCTCATTATGATGGGAAATCTTTTAACTCTGCAATTAAAGATACATTTATAAAAAAAGCAATAGAGGAAGGTCATACAGTTGATCTAGTTGATCTCTATAAAGAAAAATTTGACCCTATTTTTTTTGGACAAGAACCTGATAATGTAGTTCTGGATCATCGTAAACGAATTGAAAACTCTAATGTTATTGTTCTTATAGCTCCAATTTGGAATTTTAGAATGCCTGCTATTTTAGAAGGTTGGATTGATAAAGTTTTAGCACCACCCTGGGCTTTTACTTTTAAGAAATTAATTGGAAATTATGGTTATCCACTTGGTAACTTAAAAAATAAAAAAGCAATAATATTTTGTACATATGGCTCACCACGATTAGCTATAACAACTTTTTTTTTAAATCTACCAATAAGAAGGTTGAAAAGAGGGGTCTTTCATATTTGTGGAATTAAAAAAATAAATTATAGAAGATATTTCGCTGTACCTTTTGTATCTGATGCAAAAAGAAAATCTTTTTTAGATGATGTTGCTCATTCAGTTAAATGGATTTAAGTTAAAATACAATTTCTTCTGATATGGATTTTTCATACAAACAAATAGAAAATGCTTATAGTAAAATAAATAATAAAGTTATTAAAACACCACTTATATCAAATGATTTTATTAACAAAAAATTAGACTCAAAAATTTTTTTCAAACTAGAAAATCTTCAGAAAACTGGTTCCTTTAAGTTAAGAGGAGCAACATATAAAATTTCTAAATTAAACGAAGAAAGTAAAAAAAATGGTGTAGTTGCTTACTCTTCTGGAAATCATGCACAAGCTGTTGCTTATGCTTCATTTCAAAATCAAATTAGTTGTAAAATCATAATGCCAAATAATGCTCCAAAAATAAAAATTGAAAATACTAAAAAATATAAAGCTGAAGTTATTCTTTATGATCCATTAACACAATCTAGAGAAAATATTGGTGAAAAAATTTCTAAAGATGAAAATAGAACATTGATTCGCCCATATGATGATCTTGATATAATTGCTGGTCAAGGCACTGCAGGTTTAGAAATTTTTGATCAACTTAATGAAAATAATATTGTGCCTGATTTGTATCTATGTTGTTGTGGTGGTGGAGGTCTTATTGCTGGAACATCAACTTACTTAAAATATAAATTTAAAAATATTGAATCATATTCTGTAGAACCTAATGGTTTTGATGACACAAAAAAATCACTTAATAGTTCGCAAATTTTAGCAAATGAGAAGGGACATTTCTCAATTTGTGATGCGATTATAACTCCTGAGCCAGGCAAACTTACATTTCCTATTAATCTTCAAAATCTTAGGGGTGGATTGGTGGTTAGTGATGATGAGGTTAAGAATTCAATTAAATTTTTTGCTGAACATTTAAAAATAATTATTGAACCTGGGGGTGTAGTAGCAGCAACTGCTGCGTTAACAAAAAAAATTGATATTAAAAATAAAATTGTCGTTGTGATGATATCAGGAGGTAATGTTGATTTAGATATGTTTGCAAATCTATGAAAAATATTAAAATTAAAAAAATTCAAAATAAATTGAAAGAAAAAAATATTAATACCTTAATTATCAACAGAACAGATGAATTTCTTAATGAATATATTTCTTCAGATTCTGAAAGATTGCTATGGGCTACCGATTTTTCTGGCTCCGCAGGTAGAGCTATAGTTAGCCAAAATGCAGCAACCCTTTTTGTTGATGGCAGGTATACTTTTCAAGCAAAAGAGCAGGTAGATGGTAGTCAAATTTCTCTTGAACATCTTAATAGATTCTCAGAAAAGTTAAGTAGTTATTTTATAAAAAATGAATGCCTCGCACTTGATACAAGATTACATTCTGTTGAAGAGACACTCAAATATTTAGATTTAGCAGCTAAAAATGAAACTAGATTACATTTTACACAAAATAATTTAATTGACGAATTGTGGGATAATAAGCCTAATCGTAACTATGGTTTAGTTTTTGATCATCCTACAAATTTTGCAGGAATAGAATCTTCAAAAAAACTTGAAAATCTTATTGAAACTTTAGATCAAAATAACTTAGGGGCCTATTTTTTATCAAGTTTAGACTCCATAGCCTGGTTATTAAATTTGA
>CETH01013405.1_pt1 | contig 27675 bp, 28 predicted proteins | sample 361461 | NCBI WGS metagenome assembly CETH01 (sample SAMEA2622695, study PRJEB7988) | marine metagenome | isolation source: saline water (ENVO:00002010), including
ATGTTGAAGTTAATGATTCAAATCACTACTCTGGAGATTATGAATATCATTCTCAAATAAATAATAAACCTGTGTGGATAAATAGAGAGTGCGGCGATGCGGGTTCAAAGTATCAATATTGTTATATTTTTTGGTATCAAGATATTCATGGAGCAAGAGATAATTATGGAAGCTTAATAGATGATGGAACTTGGGTTTTACAACCCGTACTACCAAGTAATGAGTGGAATGCGCATGCTTATACAGACGCTGATTGGCCATGGGGTGGTGGTTGGTCAGATAATATTTCAAGAATAGCTGGTGGAAATTAATCAATTAATAATTTTTTACTCAAAGAATATAGAAAATAAATTATAACTTTCATAATATCTTTAAAAACCTAAAAGTAATTTCTAAAAAGGAAAAAAAAATATGTCTAATAAAAAACCAAATTTTATCGTTTTTCTAACAGATGACCAAGGATATGGAGATCTTTCATGTATGGGAGCAACTGATTTCAAGACTCCTTCTCTTGATAAATTAGCTTCAGAAGGAATTAGATTTACTGATTGGTATACAAACTGTCCAGTATGTAGCCCAGCTCGTGCATCGTTACTAACAGGAAGGTATCCTGGGAATACGGGAATTAGAGGTATTTTGCCTGGTCACAGAAAGGCAGCTGGTTTGCCTGAGTCTACACCAACTCTTCCTAAAATTTTAAAATCAGAAGGATATAATACTGCCATGGTAGGAAAATGGCATCTAGGACTTGAAAAAAAGTCTAGACCTAATAATCATGGATTTGATGACTGGTTTGGTTTTTTAGCTGGAAATGTTGATTATTATTCTCATATTTACTACTATGGAGCCAACACCAAAGATAACATTTTACCTCAAGTAAACCCTACCCATGACTTATGGGAAAATGAGGAAGAAGTATGGATGGATGGTGATTATTTTACAGAAATGATTACAGAGAAATGCATAGAATATCTAAGAAAAATGACATCTGATGATAAACCTTTTTTCTTATATGTACCATTTAATGCTCCACATTATCCTATGCATGCACCTAAAAAATATATGGATAGATTTTCACATCTTCCATGGGATAGACAAGTAATGGCAGCAATGCTTAGTGCAATGGATGATTCAGTAGGTAATATAATGGATGAGCTAAAAAGACTAGGTGTAGATGAAAACACTTTAACATTTTTTACATCTGATAACGGACCTTCAAGAGAAACTAGAAATTGGTTAGATAGTACTTTAGATCCATATTACGGAGGAACAGCTGGAAAATTTAAAGGACATAAAGGAAGTTTATTTGAGGGTGGAATTAGAGAACCTGGAATAATGCATTGGCCAGGAAAAATCCAAACAGGAATTGTCTCTAGTGAACCTTGTGCATCTATGGATATTGCCCCGACTATTTTAGAAGCTGTGGGGGTGAATTTACAAGATCATTATTTAGATGGTAAAAGTCTAATAAAATTAGCCAATGGAAAGGATTCTCATTCAGAAAGAGTAATGTTTTGGGAATATTTAGATCAAACAGCTGTAAGAAAAGGAAAATGGAAATTAGTACTTAAAGGGAAATTAATTGATGCCTATGGGCCAGTCCCTGAAGTTCATCTTGCAAATTTAGAAGAGGATATTAGTGAATCAACAAACCTTGCTGATAAAGAACCAGAAATTACTAAAGAGTTAACAAAATTAGCACAAGAGTGGAGAAATCAAATTGAAGAAAAATGGATTTCAGAATATGGAGCACCAAGTGAAGCTCAAAGACTGAATACTCAGATGGGATTGAAATAAATAATGGATAAAAAAATAGTAATAATAGGTGGAGGAGTTGTGGGTATGAGCACAGCTTTTCATTTAGCAGATAAAGGTGTAAAAGACATAACAATAATTGAAAAAGATTCTATTGGAGCAGGATCAAGTTCTCAAGCTGCAGGTATAGTAACTTGTTTACAATGGAATGCCACTTCAGTTGTTGCTAGGATGAAAACTTTGGATTTATTTGAGAACTTTAGCAAAATATTAGATGGATATACATTCCAACAAGTTGGGTGTTTAAATTTATCTACAAAATCTGATTTTGAAGATGGATCAAGTTTACGTGAGCTACATGATAATTTAGGAGCTAAATATGAGACTTACATTGGAAGAGAATTAACAGATAAATTTTCTGATGTTATAACAAAAGATGATGAATATGGAGTACTAGATCCTAGAGGAGGATACAGTGAACCTGACACTTATATTCCTGCTCTAAGAAAAAAAATAGAAAGTATGGGCGTTAAAATCCAAGAAAATGAGATAGTAAATAATTTTATTTTTAATGGAAATAAAATTACAGGAATCGTAACTTATTCAAGGGAAGAAAAATCAGAAAAAAAATATTTAGCAAATGATGTCGTTTGCACAGTAAATGCTTGGACAAATGTTCTTTTAGAAAATCTTGACTTTAAAATACCTATGAAAAATTTTATTCATGAAAGATTTGTTACCGAGCAATTTGATAGAGAATTAAACCTTCCTGCAATAAATGACAGGGTATATCAGAGTTATATTAGAGGAACTGAAGATAATAGAATATTAGTTGGTACATCCCAACATAACCCAGAAAACTTTAAAATAAACGATAAGGATTTTAATATTAAAGAATTAGCCCCTTATGATAATGCATTAGATTTTCTTAAAGAGTCTTTTCAACATCGAGTTCCAATTATAAAAAATAAAAAGTGGGATTATCATACAGTTGGTCTAATTAGTGTAACTGCTGATGCTACGCCAGTTATTGGGCCTGTTCCTAATATAGAAGGTTTTTATCTTTGTTCTAATTTTCATTCTGGAGGCTTTGCTTATAATCCTGTTGCAGGATTACTAGTAACTGAACATATTTTATTTGGTAAAACAAGCATTGATTCAGATACTTATTTGCCTAGTAGATTTAAAAATTTTGAAACAAAATCATACTTAGACAAAACACATAATCTAGAAGATTTAGAGGTAAAAAGACACTAATATTAATATATTATTCTTATATAAATAAAAGGGTTTAAAATGGAATTTATTCATTCTGTAAAAGAAGCATACAAAAGAGTTTTAGACTTTACTGGAAAAACGGGGCGTTCTGAATTTTGGTGGTTCAAATTATATTTCTGGGGTGGAGTTTTAATTTGGAGTATAATTGACTATTTACTTTTTGGTTTTATAATCTGGGACCCATATTCTGATTTCGGATGGCTAGGTGCAATTTGGATAATTTTTAACTTGCTACCGTATTTTTCAATAAACAATAGAAGGCTCTTAGATACAGGAAAAGGCAATTGGAAGATAAAACCTCCATGGCTTTTACCTTTTGTATTCGTCATATTACAAATATTACTTGTTTTGTTCATTATTATTGGATGGATAATACTTTGGATTTGGTGGAGTGAAGAATCATACGAATCTGACCCAGAAAAAAGACCTATAGGGATTCCTCAATAGAAAGGATAGATTATGACTCAAAGACTAAAAGATAAGATTGCTATTGTTACTGGAGGCAATAGTGGTATAGGAGAAGCAACCGCAAAACTTTTTGCTGATGAAGGCGCAAAAGTAATTATAATGGCGCGAAGAAAAGAAGAAGGTAAAAGAGTTGAAAATGAGATAAAAGAAAACGGCGGTATTGCTAATTTTGTAAGATGTGATGTAGGAGACGAAAACATTGTCCAATCTGCAGTAAAAGAAGCTGCAAATTTATATGGGAAAATTAATATCCTATTTAATAATGCTGGACATGGAGCCGCAGGAGATTTCCCAGAGTCTACCACTGAAGATTGGAATAGTGTAATTAACGATAACTTAAATGGTACTTTTTTTGTATCTAAAGCTGTCTGGCCAATTATGGAGAAATCAGGTGGAGGAGCAATAGTAAATATGTCATCATTAGCTGCTCAAAGAGGTTTTTCTCCAAAAATGAAAGAGGTTTTTGGAACAACTGCACCATCTTATTATGTTGCTAAGGCTGGAATTGATGCCTTAACTAGGTACATGGCAGGTGTTGGAGGAGATAAAAACATTAGAGTAAATTGTATTAGACCAGGTCAAATAATGACACCTGGAGCTACTAGAGGTACTCTTAGTGACGCAGATGGTGGACACCATGTATTTGAATCAATGTTTGATTTAACTCAAATCATTCCAGGTCCAGGTTATCCAAGAGATGTTGCTAACTTAGTTTTGTTTCTAGTAAGTGAAGAATCAAGATTTATAACCTCAGAAATTATCAATATTGACGGTGGAGTTGCAGCAAAAATCTAACAAATTATTAATGAATGAAAAAAATTACATTTTAATGTGCATGGAAAGAGCAAAGAGTCTTCTTCATGAATATTTGGAAAGTCTTACAATAGATCAAGTTTGTTATCAACCTTCTCAAAACTCTAATTCGATCGCTTGGATTGTATGGCATACAACCCGAGCTTTTGATAGAAGAATTTCTTTATTAGATAGGAAAGATCAAATTTGGATGATAGATCAGTGGTATAAAAAATATAATTTACCTGCTTCTGACAAAGACTTAGGCATTGGGCATACTTCAGAAGATATTTCTAAAATCAGACCTTCCGAAGTTTCCGATATGACCAATTATTTTAATTCTGTTTATCTAAAAATGACTAGGTTTTTTGATAGTAAATCAATCAATTTAGATGAAAAAGTTGCTGAAACTGAAAATTCTATTGGACATGAACTTATGAGAATGGTTACAGGAACTTTTCAACATTGGGGACAAATAAACTATATTAGAGGGATAATTGAAAATAGAATATGGTATACAGGTAATACAAATGAAAAAAGGTGAAATAATATGTCCGTTTACTCCATAAGTAGTATAGAAGTGAAAGATTGGAATGCTTACAAAGAATACATGAAACTGGTTCCTTCAGTCATAAAAAAATATGGTGGGAAATACATAGTAAGAGGAGGAGAAATTTTATCTGATAATACAACTTGGAAACCTAAAAGAATTGTTATACTTGAATTCCCAACTGCAGAAGACATGAACGATTTTAGAAATTCTGAAGATTATAAACCTGTTGCAGCAATTAGATTAAAAGCATCTACCAGTGAAAGTTTCGTTGTAGAAGGCATTTAGTAATGAGAAATTTTAAATGGAAGAATATCCCTGTAAATATTCCTAATACTCAAAAAGAATGGATCTTTTTTTCAATAATAACTATAGGCTCTACTATAATTTCAATTTATTTTATAATTTTTTCTCTAAATGAAAGTGGTAGCTAATATGAAAATAAATTCACTATTTAGATTTCCAATTAAGTCATTTACAGAAGAAAAAAAGAGTCATGTTGAAATTAATGATTCAGGAAAAATAATTGGAGACAGAGTTGGGGCATTCAGATTAGGAGAGGATTCAAATGAGTATGATCAATGGCTGAAAAAGACAAATTATCTTTCATTAATGCACGTACCTTACTTATCTCTTATAAATATAAAATTTGATGAAAAATTTGAAAATATAATAATAAAAATCCCTAATGAAAAGGAAATTAAAGTTGATATTTCCGAAAAAGAAAAAATTGAAAAAAAAATATCGATTTTTTTACATAAAAATAATTATAAAAAAAAATTTAGATTTATATTCCCAAATAATGAAAATACCAGTTTTCACGACACTAAAGACGGGCTTATAAGTCTACATTCTATGGCAAGTGAAAAAAAATTAAATAAAAAAATTAATGATGTAGAAGGAATAAGATTTAGAAGTAACATAATCTTGGAAGGTTGTGATGCATTTGAGGAATTAAATTGGATAGGAAAAAAAATTCTTATAAATGGACTACAATTCAATGTGGAAAAAACTATAACTAGATGTGCTGCTGTAAATTGCAATCCAAATGAAGGCAAGTATGATAAAAACATATTAAAAGTATTGCCTGATTTAAATGGCATAAATGAACCATCTTTTGGGATAAAACTAAAGCTGATATCCAAAGGCGGATCAATAAATGTAAATGATCCTATAAAAATAATTTAAGCCTTATTTGAAATTTTATATAAAATTTCTCCTACTAGTATGGACATCATTATCCCCCATCCATCTCCCCCGCTAGCTACATAAATCTCTTTATTAGAAACTTTATCTATGAAAGGTAAATCACTCTTAATACTTGGCCTTAAACAAGCTGTTTGACTATGAAATTCAAATTCAGATATTTTAGGGTATATTTGAATAGCTTTTTTCAAAAGTTCTTTTTTAGAATCTTCAGTTATATTTTTATCAAAGCCTTTATCTTCCACAGTAGCAGCTACCCAAATCAATCCATCTTGCTTTCTTACAATAGAACAAGGGCCATGAAGGTGGAAATTTGTAAACATATTTTCTTTATCAAGAAACTTAATTATTTGACCTTTAGATGGGATAATTTCTTCTTTTAAATTCATCCCTTTAATTGAATTAGTCCATGGTCCAGCTGCTATAAAAACTTTTTTGGCATTATAGATGTTTTTTTCACCAAAAACTTTGGTTGTATGTTTTTCTTCAGATATTTTTTTTACTTCATCATTTATAAAATAATTTTTAGAAACTTTATTAAATAATTCTTCTCTATATTTCTTGGAATTTATAAATATTGTTCCTTCAAATCTTGCAACCATTTTATTAGATTTTTGACTTAAAAATTCTAAATCAGAAATATCTTTATGTTCCAAGGAAAAGTATTTTTTTTCTAAATCTATTTCATCTATTACTTTTCTAATCGCTTCAAATTCAGATTTATTTTTATAAAAGTGATAGGTTGGCTTAATTTCTAAATCAATATTTTTTTTGAATGAACTATCCAAATCTAAAAATTTTTTGTAGGCTCGAGTACTAATCTTTGCAACATCTAATGGTTTAGTTTCATTTCCATGCCCTGCTCCACCCAAAACTGGATCAATCCTACCTAGAGCATAATGCGAAGCTTCTTTCGGGTTTATTGATTTATCAAGCAAAATAACTTCTTCATTTAATTCTAAAAGATAATTAGCTATTGAAAGTCCAAATACTCCAGCTCCAATTATTAGATTTTCAGTACTTATTTCTTTAATCTTTATGTCCTCCAAAAGCGTTTCTCATTGCTGATAAAATTTTACCTGAAAATGAGTCTTTATTTTTTGAATTAAACCTCTGTGAAATTGAAGCATAAATACTTGGAATCGGAACAGATAGATCTATAGATTCCTTAATCGTCCATCTTCCTTCTCCAGAATCACTAACCATAGAACTATATTTAGATAATTTTGTGTCATTTTTCAATTCATCAGTAATTAGATCTATTAGCCAAGATTGAATTACTGAACCTGATCTCCAATTCTGAGAAATTTCATCAAGGTTTAGGTTGAATTCTTCCTTCTTTTTTAATATTTCAAGACCTTCAGCTATAGATTGCATCATTCCATACTCAATTCCATTATGAATCATCTTTACATAATGACCAGATCCAGCGATTCCAACGTACAAACCGTTTGGAGATTCAGGGGTTGAAAGAGTATTAAAAAGTTTTGAAAGATCTGAATATGTTTCTTTTTTGCCACCTATAGTCAAACAAAAACCATTTTCTAATCCCCAGACTCCCCCACTTGTTCCACAGTCTAAAAATTCAATATTTTTTTCTTCACATTTTTTTGAATTATTGATTGAATCTTTATAATAACTATTCCCTCCATCAATTATCACATCTCCCTCATCAAGTAATTCTATTAGATCAGCGATCGTATTATCAGTAGGAATTCCACTTGGAACCATTACCCAAAGAATTTTTCTTCCTTGAAATTTATTTGATAAATCATCTAAACTTTTGGCTAGTTCAAAAGAAAAAGTATCACTATTTGAAATATTCTCATCCTGATCATAGCCAAAAACCTTGAAGTCGCTTTTGTTCAACTTCTCTGCTATCTGTCCACCCATTTTTCCTAAGCCTATTATGCCTATTTCCATTAAATCCTCATTTTCTATAATATTGTTTTATGAATTTTATGTTTTCTATTTATAAAATATTTCAGAATCGTGTTTTGGTTCATATCCTATCTCAATTTTTGGTGTTTCGATATCAAAAATATTATAAGTATTATTAGATACTACATAATAATGAGCTCCAGATTTAATTTTTCCTTTTAGAAATGTTTTATAACAATTGTCAACGAATCGAGCTGAATCTTCTTGATGACACCAAACGGAAAAATATGCAACCTCATCTATCATCTGATTATTATCATTAATTCCACCCCATCTTGTAGCAATCGCAGATTTTCCTGTAGCTGCAAACCTTTGGCACCAAGATTCAACATATGCTTTTTCTAAACCATAATCACCAGTCGGACAAGGTTCTAAATTTGAACTTAATAAGTCAGGCCATTTTTTCAATTTTTCAAAATTTCTTTTTGAAATAGAATAGTATGGTTCATTTTCAAAAGGGAAATATGCACCTCCAGTAGCATGTACTGAGCTAGATGCAATTACAAGAGATTCAGGACAAACCTCTTCAATAGACTTAAAGACGATATCTGTCATTTGATTCATCTTATATAGAGGATCAACTCTGGCTAAATAAATAATTAAATCTTTGTCATTTAAATATTTTTTTAATTTTTGACTTTCATTTAATATATCTATATCAACAAATTTCTCAGATATATTTTTATTTTTTAATTTATCTATAGAATCACTTAAATCAAAAATAGTAAAATTATAATTTGAGTCAAATACAGGCAAATATTTCCTTAAACCTGATCCTACAGTGCCTTTTCCACCAAGAAGAGCGACTTGAATTGTTTTGTTATTTTTCATAATTAAATAATAAATCTAAAATGATAGATTACATAATAATTTTCACAAAAAAAACAATTATTCTTTTTCAGTAGATCCTTCTATAGAAATATTAGGTATCCAATTTAACCAACCAGGAAGATACCACGCCCTTGTACCAAGTATTTTCAATACACTAGGTACTAAAATTGATCTTACAATTGTTGCATCAATCAAAACCGCTGCACCGAGACCAAATCCCATAGATTGAAAAAATGTTATATCTCCTAAAGCAAAACCTCCAAAAACAGCTACCATTATCAAAGCAGCACCAGTAATAATACTTGCTGTTTTCCTAAGTCCAAAAGCAACTGATTCGTCAGTTGATTTAGTTTCATCAAAATTTTCTTTTATTCTACTCAACATAAATACGTGATAATCCATTGATAAACCAAAAAGAATACTGAACATAAATAACGGTAGCCAAAATTCTAGTTGGTCTACTTGCTGAAATCCAATTACTTCGATTAGAAATCCTTTTTGGAATACTAAAACAAGAAGACCATAAGCTGCTCCAACAGATAAAAGATTCATAATTATTGAAGCAATTGAAATAGTTATAGATCTAAATGCTAATAAAAGTAAAAACAGACTGAGCAAAAGAACAATTCCAAGTACTAAAGGGAAATAATCATCAGTCATTGTGACTGCATCTACTACTTCAGCAGAAATCCCTCCAACATAAACTTTATATTCGCTTTCAGGAATTCCTTCAAATGAACTAGGGATCATATCATTTCTAAGTCTTTTGATTGCATTAAGTGCAGGTTGATTCTGGGGATCTCCTGGAATCATAGATGTCAATTCAGCGTAATTTATACTTTCTTCAACCAATACTTCAGATGGAAGGAAAAAATCATCTTCAGATAACTTTGACTCAAGGCTAGAAATTGCATTAGCTATTTCTTCTGTACTTACATTAGCATCTATTACAATGTTTGCAGGCATATCTGCACCATAACCATATTTTTCATTTAATAGTTCAAATCCTACTTTCATTGGTTCATCATCAGGTAATGCAGAAATACCACTAGTACCCTTTTCTAAATCAAAGTAAAAATAAGAAAGAATAACTAGAAACAAAACGGCTAAAGACATACTTAGAACAGATCTTTTCATTACTTGAATTGTTATTGCATTCCAGAAACCGCCTTCATCAATATTTGATTTGGTGTTCGGTGATAAGAATCTAATTGAAATTCCTTTTTTTCTCAAAAAAGAAACCAAAATTATAATAAGCATAATTATTCCTGATACTATTAGAAGTTTTGGACCTAGCTCTTGTGTCACTGCAATAATTGCAAATCCAATAACAAATAATACTATAGTGGCTAATTTAGGAACTTCAAAACTATTAACCCTATCTCCTAATAGTCCAACTATTGCAGGTAAAAGAGTAATTCCTGCAAAGACTGCAACAAACACTACTACTATAGCTCCGGTTCCTAATGCATGAAAAGTTTTTTCTGGTATTACAAACATTCCAACTAAAGCGAAAACAACAGTTAATCCACTAAACATTACAGCTTTGCCAGCAGTTGAGCCAGAATTAATAACTGCCTGTATTTTTTCTACTCCCAATTCTCTTTCTTCTCGATATCTCGAAAGTATAAACAAACAATAATCAATACCGACAGCTAAGCCCATCATAGACATTATGTTTGGAACAAATTCATTAAGACTAACAAATTGCCCAATTATAGAAATCAACCCAACAGCAATAGTAATTGATACTATTGCGATTATAACTGGTATAAATGCTGATGCTACAGATCCAAAAACTAAAGCAAGAATAATGATTGCTACAGAAATACCTATAGTTTCACCTGTAACAAGATCTTTTTCTGCAAGCTCTAAAAATGCATGCTCTATTGATTCTTGTCCAATAAAATAAAAATTAAAATCATCATTTGAATGTTCTTCAAGTAAATGTACAAGCGGTCCCACTAGTTCACCAGATACAAATGGAGCTGCCATCATGACTGTAGTGCCATCAGGAGATGGATTAATCTGATAATCTTTAGCGGTTCCAATATTTTGATCTACACCTGCTTTATTTATTTCATCTTGAACTAATACAAAAAATTCCCCTATAGCTTTAGCATATTCATCAGAAGGAAACTGATAAGTATTTGAATTTATTACAAGCAGATTATCTGACGATTCATCTTGAGATTCTGAAACAGTTTGTTTAGGTTTATTGGATTCTAATAAATCCATTTTTGTATTCTTGAGTTTACTAGCAAGCTTTGATTCTGTATCAATAGTTGCTCCATCTCCTCCAGATAAAGCTTCAGAAAGATAATTTTGAGATAAGAAACCAGATAATCCTAATAAAATAACCCAAATTAATATAACAAGATAAGGTTTACGAGCGCAAAAAGAAGTCAGGGATTTTAAATTCATTATTTCCTCAAGATTTTTATAGACATTTAAATTATATGCTTATAAGAAACTCTTTGCATTGCATATACAATATTGTCATATATTCTTATCATTTTTCAATTTAATTAGTTTTGAACTATACCTTGTAAAATGTGAAGATTTTATGAAGACTTTTTAAAATATAAAATTAGGTATAAAATGAATGAAAAAGTTTATAAAATAAATTTATGAAAATTACATCAATTAAGTGTGAAATTTTAGATAACAACTTTCCTTTTATTTTTGTTTCCACAGACGAAGGTATTATAGGATACGGTGAGTGTTTCAGGCGTCAACCTAGGATTACAAAATCTATTGTTGAAAATCTCCTAGAACCTGCTTTAATAGGGAAGGATCCTGTTAACACAGAACAAAGATTTAAGGACATGATTCGGGCAGGAAATGCCTTGGAAATAGGTGGAGCTATTTGGATTGCAATAGCTGGTATAGATATTGCTTTATGGGATATAAAAGGAAAATCTTTAAATCAACCAATTTATAATTTACTTGGAGGGAAAACAAAAGAAAAAATGCCAGTTTATGCGAGTTCTATGAAAAGAGATCTTAGTCCAACTGATGAAGCTAAAAGAGCTGTTTATTATGCTGAACAAGGATTCAAGGCATATAAACTTCATAGCGCGGTTCCTGGAAAGATTGATGATGATGCGGATCAGACTATAGAAACGGTAACAGAAGTAAGAAAAGCAGTTGGAGATTCTTTTGACATCTTAGTTGATGTAAATGGAGCTTATTCAGTCCATCATGCAATAGAAATTGGCAAACAGCTAGAACAACTAGGAGTGTTCCATTTTGAAGAACCTAGACCTCATTATGATCTCGACGGTTTGAGAAAAATTTCAGAATCTTTAGACATACCTATAGCATCTGGAGAAAATATTTACAGTGAATATGAATATAAAGATTTGATACTAAAAGGAAAAGTCGATATTGTTCAACCAGACATAGTAAAAACACCAGGGTTCACTACTTTCATAAAAATCTCTAAATTAGCAGATATTTTAGGAATACCATTAACATGCCACAATACCCAACCAATCATAAGTACTGTAGCTCATGCACACTTCGTTTGTTCTAGTGATAATTTTCCATATGCTCAAGAATATAATATTGAAAACATCTCAATAAGAGATAACTTTCCAATATTAAAGGAGCCTATAAAAATTAAAAATGGATTACTTGAAATTCCTGAAGGACCAGGATTAGGTATAGATTTTGATATGAAAATTATAGAAAAGCTATCTAGCTAATTTTTTTTCATCTCTAATAATGAGACCTTAAACATTTCTAATGTTTTTTCAATATCATCTTCAGTATGAGTAGTAGCTAAATGAACTCTACCATTTGAAGAAAGTCTAATTCCTTTATTAAAAGCTATTTCACAAAAATACTTATACTTGCTTTCATCACAATTGATAAAATGGTCTCTCCAGTCTCTAATATGATCTTTATCTGTAAAAGAAATAGAAAAAACAGATCCAAGGCCTTGAGCATGTATATTTATATCAATATCTCTGGAAAGTTTATTAATTCCTGTGATTAATTTTTTTCCTTTTTTATCCAAATCTTCAAAGAAGTTTTTGTTATTAATCATCTGATCCAGCGATGCATTTGCGGCTGCTATTGAAGCAACGTTTGAGTTAAAGCTACCTCCATGGTAAACAGTGCCATCTCCAACATAATCCATTATTTCTCTTTTACCTGCAAGCATTGCAATTGGGAATCCTCCTGCAAATGATTTTGCAAAAGTAGCTAAGTCAGGATTTACTCCAAAATATTCTTTAGCACTTCCTCCCAATATTCTGAATCCAGTTATAACTTCATCAAATGCTAGTAAAGATCCATTTTCTTCACAAAGTTTTTTTACGGATTCTATATATCCTTCATCAGGAATTATACAATTTGTATTAGCAAGTATAGGTTCCATTAAAACTCCAGCAATTTGATGATCGTATTTCTTGAAAATATCTTTTAGGTGTTCTATGTCATTCCATCTAGCAATTATCACGCTATTTTTTGTATTCTCATCCATTCCTTTAGATTCAGGAACAGCTTCTGGGCTAGATTTATCTCCTGCTAATTCTAAATCAGGATGAACAGAATAATTAATCGAATCCATCCAACCATGATAATGACCTTCAAATTTTACAAATAATTGCCTATTTGTATAACCTCTCATTAATCGAATAAGTAATTGATCAATTTCAGTTCCGCTTGATGCAAATCTAACTGTCCAATCATTAGTATTAAGAATGTTCAATGATTTTTCAGCTACTTCAATTTCTTTATCAAACTGTGCAGCATAAATCATTCCTTTATTTATTTCCTCAGAAACTTGCTTATTAATAAATTCAGGTGCATGCCCAAAAATATTAGGACCCATCCCTTGAATATAATCAATATACTCATTATCATCAACATCCCAAATTTTTGACCCTTTAGCATTTTTTATAAAAAGAGGAATCTCAGAATGTTCTAAAACTCTTATTTGAGAAGAAATACCACCAGCTATATATTTTTTTGCCTTAGTATAAAGTTTTTTTGAATTATTTATATTATTCATGCATAATCCTGACTTTTGAAATTATATTAAAGTTTAAGATACTAAATTTTATAAATTTAACATATAAATTATTCGCATATAATATTTTTAATAATTATTTTTTTCAAGGATTAAAAATGGCTACAAATTATCAGCAAGAAAGATCAGATGGTGTGAGAATATCAGATGCTTGGAAGTTTAGAGGACTAAAGACTGTAATTTTAGAAAATAAAAATATAAGAGTTCTAATCATTTCAGATAAAGGAGCAGATATTTCAAGCTTTGTTTACAAACCTACTGATACTGAATTTATGTTTAAAACCCCTTGGGGAATTCGAAACCCTAGCCTTACAGTTCCATCAACTGGTGATTCCGCATCAGTTTGGCTAGATTATTATGAGGGGGGTTGGCAAACAGTTATTCCACATGGAGGTTATCCAAGCGAATATTTTGGCGCAGATTTTGGAATCCATGGAGATGTAAATAATATACCATGGGATGCAAAAATAATTACAGATACTCCAGAGATTTGTACTATTGAATTTAGAGGAAGAAGTGTTAGAAGTCCTTTTGAAATATCCAGAACAATTTCTTTAAAAGCAGAAGATTCTTTCCTTGAAATTGACCAAAAAGTTACAAACTTTGCTGAAGAAGATTTAGATATTGTTTGGCTGGAACATGTTGCCATTGGGGGAAATTTTTTATCAGAAAAATGTACTCTTACTTTACCTAAATGTAAAATACTTACACATCCTGAAGATGTTGATAAATCGTCAAAATTAAAGCCTGCTTTTTCTGGAGAATGGCCTATGGTTGATCTAAAAGATGGAACAAAATCTGATTTCAGAAAAATACCTGGTAAATCTGATAGATCATTGGATATGGCATATTTCACTGAATTAAATGAAGGTTGGTACGTAATAAAAAATAATGATTTAAATATTTCTTGGGGACTAGAATTTCCTAAGGAATTATTTAAGTATGTTTGGTATTGGAGAAATTTTGGAGGAGGATATGGATACCCATGGTACGGAAGATGTTACAACGCTGGATTGGAGCCTTGCACTGGATGGCATAATGGAGGAGTAGAACAAGCTGAAAAAAATGGATCTGCATATTCAGTAAAGGCAGGTAAAACAATTTCTGCAAAAATAAAAGCAGGAGTTGTGTTAGATTACATCGAAGAGAAAAGAAATAATCCTTTTTAGTAATTACTCTCCTTGTAAACCAGCATCCCATCCGCCTTTAGCCATTATTCCTCCGTCAACATTTATGTATTCTCCAGAAATAAATGAGGATGCATCGCTAGCTAAAAATGACGCTACTTGACCAATTTCTTTTGGATCTCCAACTCTTCCTATTGGAATATCTTTACCAAATGATTCTAAACTTTCTTCTATATCACCTGTGATTGATGTCCTAACCATTGGAGTATTAAATGTACCTGGATTAATGGTATTGACTCTAATGTTACTCTGTATATAGTCAAGTGACATCTGCCTTGTCAAAGATATTACAGCTCCTTTACTAGCAGCATAAGGTGGAACCAATCTTTGGGATTGTAATCCTTGTACACTTGAAACATTAATTATTATTCCTTTTCCTAATTTTTTCATATGAGGAATAGAGTATTTACTCATCAAAAAATAACTTTTTAAATTAACATTAATGACTGCATCCCACATTTCTTCAGAAGTATCTTCAACATTTTTGTAAGATGAAGGAGGTTGTATCCCTACATTATTTACTAAAATATCTAACCTTCCTAAAATATCAATACACTCTTCAACTACCTTTTTAGGGGAGTCAGACTTAACAAAATCTGCTTCTACAAAAATTGCCTTTCCGCCTATAGATTCGATATCTTTAACTGCTTGATTACCATGTTCTTTTGAAATATCTGCAATACAAACAGTAGCTCCATTTTCCGCAAGTACATCTGTAATTCCTCTTCCAATACCTTGTGCTCCTCCAGTTACTATTGCTACTTTTCCTTTATGATCAAACATGTTAATCCTTTCTAAGTTTCTTCTTCAAAAAGTATACACGATTTATATTTATGGTGATATTATAAATTTCATATTGGAGTAAAGGTGTAAAGTGGAATATCATATTGAAAAATTAGCGTCTCCTAATGCTGTTGTTGGAGAAGGGCCTGTTTGGAGCCCAGAAGAAAAAAAAGTATATTGGACAGACATATATGGTGGAAAATTATTCAGGTATGATCCTGAGAAAAAAACTAATGAAATAATACACGATGGAGTGCAAGTAGGAGGATTTAGATTTAATAAATCTGGAGGTTTAATCTTAGGATCTTGGGAAGGAATTATTCTATGGAATTCAGATGAAGATATGGAATTTATAAAAAAAGGAAAAGTTGATGGGACTGATGTAAACATAAGAGTAAATGATGCGATATCAGGACCTGATGGAAGTTTTTATTGTGGAACAGATGCTACTAAGTGGAGTAATGATGTGGTTTTTAGAATTAATCCTGACAAGTCGATAGATGTTATTGATGAAGGAGTAAAACTTTGTAATGGAATGGGGTTTTCCCCTGATGAAACCACGTTTTACAGTACAGATTCTCTAAGAAAAATAATTTATCAATGGGACTATAACAAAAAAAACAAGTCCTTAGGAAATAAAAGGATTTTTGTAAAATTAGATGACGCAAACACAGGAATTGTAGATGGAATGACAGTAGATTCAGAAGGGTTTATATGGTCTGCAATTTGGTTTAGTTCTAAAGTTATGAGATTTGACCCTGATGGAAAACTAGAAAGAGAAATCACTTTCCCTGCAACGCAAACCTCATGCCCAATGTTTGGAGGGAAAGACTTAAATGAGCTATATGTTACCACTGCAAATTCTGGAACAGGAGAAAATCCAAATGGCAGCGAACCCAAAAATTATGACTTCAAAGCATATAGAGGTGGTGATTTATATAGAGTAAAACTAGATATACAAGGGAAACTAGAATACAAAACTATGTTTTAGAATTCTTGAATTTTTTATGAAAAAAAACAAATTGATTGTTTTAGTCAATGAGCTAAAAAACAACGAAAAAAAAATAAAAAAATATATAGATTTTCATGCAAATCCATTTAATGAAGTTGTAAAAGACTTAGAAGAAAAACCTATAGGAAGGATGAGGATTTTTATTAATAGTAATAAGCTTGTCATGTTACTAGAAGTTGATATAGATTTTGATTTAAGTGACGGAATTCACATAGAGCCCTTTAACAGCAAAGTTCAAGAATGGCAAAACTTAATGGGATCTCTTTTTCAAGAACTTGAGTCAGGAGAAACTAGAGAGTGGGAAAAAACAGAATTAATCTTTGATACTAAAAATTATTATTAATTTTATAAGAGGTAAAGAATGAAAAAAAAATTCATCGAATATAAAGGAAATCCGAACCATAATTTAAAAGATATGGAATTGCGATCAAAAGAATTTTATGAAAATATCAGACAGCGAAAAACGATTAGGGATTTCTCTGAAAAATCATTCCCAAAATCAATAATTGAAAACTGTATTAAGTCTGCAGGAACTGCTCCAAGTGGGGCTAACATGCAACCTTGGCATTTTGCAATTTCATCTAAAAATGAAGTAAGAAAAATTCTTCGAAAAGAAGCTGAAAATGAGGAAAGAAGTTTTTATAAAAACAAAGCTCCTAAAGAATGGATAAAGGCACTAGAACCACTAGGGACTGATGCTAGTAAACCTTTTTTAGAAATAGCTCCCTATCTAATAGGAATTTTTTCAAAAAATTTTAGCATACTAGAAGATGGGTCTAAAGTGAAGCATTATTATTCAAAAGAATCAGTAGGGATATCTACAGGTATTTTAATTACAGCATTACACATGGCTGGCCTATCTACATTAACACATACCCCAAGTCCAATGGGGTTTTTGAATAAAATATTTAAAAGACCAAAAAATGAAAAACCTTTTTTGTTATTGGTTGTGGGGTTTGCAAAAGAAGATGCATTAATCCCGGACATAGATAAACTACCATTAGAAAAAATTTCTTCTACAATTTAATAAATAACTTACAGGGGGTAAAAATGGGATTACTTGATGGAAAAAAAGTATTAATAACCGGTGCTAGAAAAGGAATTGGAAGAGGGATAGCAATAACTCTTGCAAAAGAAGGAGCAGATGTAGGTTTAAACGATATTATAGACGATGAAGTTTCACAAAAATGCGTGGATATAGTTTCAAAACATGGAGTGAATGCTACTTTCCACAAAGGTGATGTGAGCAAAATAGAAGATATAAACTCCGTATTTGACTCTTTTATAGATGCTCACAAGAAAATTGATGTATTAATAAATAATGCCATCTTCCCAGATCAACAAAGGCCTTTTTTTGAAACTGATGAAAAGTATTGGGATAGAATGATGGATTTATCATTGAAAGGATATTTTTTTGCTTCTCAAAGAGCCGCTAAAGAAATGATAAATAATGACACAGGAGGAAGAATAATTTGCCTTTCAAGTGTTCATTCTTATGTAGCAATGCCCAATTGGACTGCATATGGAACAGCAAAGATGGCCCTGAGAAGAATGGTCAAAGGAATAGCGGCAGATCTTGCTGGAAAAAATATTACTGCAAATTGTATAGCTCCTGGAGCCATTTCAAACCGCTTACCTGATGATATTGAAGATGAATCAATTGATGGTCCTCCTCATAAGCCTGAAGATTTCAAGAGATTTATTCCTGCTGGGATTGGAGGGCTTCCTAGTGATATTGCTAACGCAGTTGTATACTTATCTTCACATCTTGGACAATATGTTAATGGAGAAACTTTATTAGTTGACGGAGGCATGATAGCTTCACAAAAAATTCATGATTGAAAAAAATAACTCGAGAATAAAATGAGGAAAAAAATATGATAAAAATACCAATAGCAATAGTAGGTGCAGGAGGAATGGGAGGAAGACATTTGAGAGCCCTAGGAGCGTTATATGAAAGTGGGATGGCAAATGTTGAGTTAGTAGCTGTTTGTGATAAAAATGAAGGAAATGCAAATCATCTAGCTGACAATGCAAAAGAATTATTAGGGAAACGTCCTATTGTATTTAATTCTCTTGAAAAAATGAAAAAAGAAATGCCTGAAATTGAGGGTGTTGATATAACTACAGATTCAGGTTCTCATCATCAAGTAGCCGAAGAAGCATTTAATTTAGGCTACAACGTTCTATGTGAAAAACCACTAGCAATAACCATAAAAGGTTGTAATAAAGTTATAGAAGCTTGGAAAAAAAGTGGAAAAGTATTGAGTGTTGCCGAACAGGAGAGAAGAGACCCTATATGTAGATTGACCAAAGCATTAATAGATGCAGAAGTAATAGGTAATCCTTACAGTTTTCTAAATGGATCCGCCAGAGGCTCTAAAGATATAATTATTCTCCCATGGAGACACCACAAAAACATGGGGGGAATTTTTGTTGATGCAGGAGTTCATATTGTAGATCAAATGATGTACTATCTCGGAGATATAGAAGAAGTATACGCTGTGTCAAAATTGTGGGAAACAAAAAGATATAAAGGTGAAAAAATAGGAGTCTCAAACTTTTATGAAAAATGGGCTAGCTCTGTACCAAATGAGATAGATGCTGACTCAGAAGATATGGTCATTTCCACTATGAAATTTAAAAATGGCGCCATCGGACAATGGACATCTTTTTATGCAGCTCATGGTGAAATTACAGAGTACGCAATGATTTATGGAAGTAAAGGTTCTATGACTCCAGCTAAGCAAAGGAGAGGTGATCCTTTGAGATTAAATCTTGATGGAATAGGAGAAATTTCTGGAGATCAAGTTCTTGAACTTGTTCCAAATTTTCATTTAGATGAACTTACATCACGTTTATTTCAATCAGAAAGATTGGGTTCATATAAAACCCCATTTGAAGATGTTGATAAATTTTTAGTTGCGCTTGAATATTATGAATTAGGACAATGTATAACGGACGGTACAAAACCTGAAGTTGATGCATACGTTGGAAGAAAAGATTTAGCTGTCTGTAATGCTGCTCTTGAATCCTCTGTCTTAGGCAGAAGTGTAACTATTGAAGAAATTGAAAATGAAATTACTTCTGAATATGAATCAACTATTAATGATTATTGGAAAATTTAAAGAAAGAGAAGTTAAATGAAAATAGCTAAAGTTGAAACTTTTTTTGTTTCTAGGTTTTTGGTTGTAAGAATTACCACTGAAGATGGTGTACAAGGAATTGGAGAATCATGTTACTGGTCATACCCTAAGGCGGCTGAAGCTACAATTCACGGTTTTAGAGATGCTTTAATAGGAATGGAAGCAAATGATATAGAACACATATGGAGTTTTCTTTGGAGGTATAATTCTGCATTCAGAGGCAACAGTATAGGTGGGGCTATTAGCGCTATAGATATGGCATTATGGGATATAAAAGGTAAAAGACTTCAAGCCCCAGTCTGGGATCTTTTAGGAGGGAAAGTAAGACAAAAGATAAGAGCTATAGCTTTGGGAGTTAGTGGAGATACTCCAGAAGAATGTGCTAAAGGGGCTAAAAAAGCCTTAGAGGATGGTTTTACAGCACTAAAATTTACCCCTATGCCTAATAATTGGGCTGAGTTGTCATACTCAAAAATGATTGGAATTGCAGTAGAAATGGTTGAAGCAGTAAGAGAGACTGTAGGATGGGATTTTGATATAGGGGTTGAAATTCATAGGAATATGCAACCTCATGAAGCGATAGCTTTTTGTGAAGAAGTAGCTAGATTAAGGCCATATTTCATTGAAGATCCTATAGTTCCTGATTCTGTAGTCGCAATGGGAGATGTTTCTGCAAAAATGAAGCTACCTTTAGCTGTAGGTGAAAGAAACATGGGTATATGGGAATTTAGGGAGTATGCACAACTTGCAAAACCTGCTTTTTTCAAACCTGATATTGCTGTAGCTGGTGGAATAACAGGTGTAAAAAAAATAGCTACAATAGCTGAAGCAAATCATATCAAAATTTGTCCTCACAATTTTCAAGGACCAATCGCGACAGCTGCATGTGTTGCATTAGGAATATCATCTCCATCCTGGGATCTTCAAGAATCTATTCAGGAAGATAAGCCACCAAGAAGGGATATGACAGATGAAATAATTAATTTAGAAAATGGCTGGTATTTTCCTTCAGAAAAACCTGGATTAGGAATTAATTTTAATGAAAAAGCTCCAGCTATGCATCCATTCGATCCTGCAAAAATACCGCCTCCAATTTCAAGTGACGGAAGTGTAGGTTTGAGATAATTATCTTAATTTGTGAAAAATATTGCCCAAATTACTGTAAGTATAGTTAGAAAAATTAGAAATCTATTCGTATATTTGGATAATCCAATGGTTCTGTTTATAGATAAACCTAAAAAGCACCAAAAATTATGAAAAATAATTTGTAAAAAAAGAAAACTTATAGGAACTAAAAAATATAATTCAAAAGATCCACTTAATCCTTCAGTAAATTTTGAAAAAGCAATTAAGCACATAGCCCATGTTTTTGGGCTTAATGGATGTACAAAAAGACCTTCTTTAAACTTAAGTATTTTCTCATAAGAATACTTTTTTTCGTGAGAATTCCACCCTTTCATTGATAACCAAATCATATAAATAACACAAATATACGAAAATGATTCCATAATTATCGGATAGTCTCGAACTAATAAACCTAAACCCAAAGAAAATAATATATTAAGTAATAATTTTCCAAAAACTAACCCAGATAAAAATGGTATAGATCTTAAATATCCATATTGAGCACCGGTGGAAAGTAGGAGTAAGTTTGCAGGCCCTGGTGTACTCACCATTAATGTTATGAAAACCCAAAGAGGGAAATATTGTGAAAAAATCTCAAACATACTACTATAATATTTATTTAACCAAATTTTATCGGATTTTAAATATGAAAATAGAAGAATTAAATATTTACCACGTAGCAATGCCTCTTATAGACCCATGGATTACTTCTTATGGAGCAGACTATGAAATACATTCTATTTTGATTAATGCAAAAAGTGGTGATTATCAAGCATGGTCAGAAACTTGTGCACTAGAGTTACCAACATACTCGTATGAAAGTGCAAATTCAATTTTTTATAATCTATCAGAAATATTTGGAAAAAAAATCATAGGTAATGATTATCAAAATGCTAAAAATCTAAATGATGACTTGAAAGTATATAAAGGAAATCCATTTGCAAAAGCAGGTCTAGATATAGCTTGGTGGAATCTAAAAAGTGAAATAACTAATACTCCTCTTCACGAACTAATAGGTGGAACAAGGAAAGAAGTAGTAGCTGGAGCAGATTTTGGAGTTGAAAAAGACATTGATACTTTGTTAAGTAAAATACAATTAGCAGTAGATAAAAAAACTCCTAGAATAAAATTAAAAATCAAAAAAGATTGGGATAAAGATGTTCTAGATGCAGTTAAGTCCACTTTTCCGAAATCTATTTTTCACGTAGATTGCAATGGTGGATACTCTCTAAAAGATTTAGATTTTTTCAAGTCTATTGATAAGCATGAGTTAGCATTTATTGAGCAACCCTTAAATTCTGATGATCTAATTGATCATGCAAAATTAGCAAAATTAATTGAAACCCCTATATGCTTAGATGAATCAATAAATGGGGTAGAAAGAGCCGTACAAGCAATTGAGATAGAAGCATGTAAATATATAAATATAAAACCAGGAAGAGTTGGTGGTATTACTAATTCTTTAGAAATCAATAAAATTGCTGAAAATGCTGGCATTCCTGTATGGGTTGGAGGAATGCTTGAAAGCGCACTTGGAGCAAGTATTTGTATTGCATTGGCTACACTAGAAAACTTCACTTATCCTGGAGATTTATTTCCTTCAGACAGATTCTATACTGATGATTTATGCAAACCAGAAAACAAGTTTAAATCACCATATATTTTTGAACCATTAAACGTATTGCCAAAGCCTGATTCTGAGCTTCTCGAAAAGTACACAGTAAAATCGGCTAAATTAAATTAATTACAGCAATTACATCCTGAACTGCAAGAGTGATTATTCGATGGAGGGACATCTAATGCTGGATTTTTATCAAAAAAACCTGAAGGCTTAATAGAAAATCCAATGTAAGCGACTGGCATTACAGGCCAATCTTCTAATCTTGGTATATGGTTATGCCCTAATGTATACCAAACAACTAAATCTTTATCTTTGGTGTCTCTTTTTGATTGAATCCATTTTGGGAGTCCGTCTCCTCCAGGATGCTGTTGAGGATAATCTCCTGAAGCATATAATTCTTTATTATTAAATTGTGTAACCCAAAGATGTGCGTTCATAAAACCAGCTCTCTTATTTACAACAGAATCTTTATGACTAAACGGAAGTAGATTTTCTCCAGGAGCTATCTTATAACTTACAGGCTCTCCCATATAATTTTTCTTTGAATTATTTGATATTGTCCAATATCTAGCTGCAAAAGGATCAACTATCCTTGCTCCTTCACCTTCATTTTGAATTAATGTTTTTTTTGTAGAAAAAGCATTACCGTGTTTATTTTCTTCACTGATTGGATCTAGAATTGTATCAACTTCATATACCGAATTTTCGATTCCATCAACCATCATGTCTAACCTAACATTAAAAAAATGTTGATGATTATGTGCAACAACTTGAGGAGCTACTAAAGTACCATGTTTTGGCTTAACTCCAGGAGGTACAGCTGAAGAATTCACAATCCCAGTTAATTTCACCTCATATTCAATTCCTCCATCCTGATAAAAATACCAAAAAAATCCATACTCATAGTTACCTACTGTAACAATTGAAGAAATCACAAGCCTCCTAGATCTTCTAGTTTCAACTTCTCCTGTTCTAGTGTCAGTATGTTTCCACAAAATGCCATAATCCTCTTCATGCATACAAATAGCATTCTTAATCAATGTTGCATTTCCTCTTATATCGAATAAAGATGCATCAAAATATCTTATTTCACCTAAGCAGTCACATCCAAGTTCTAATGAATTGGCACATTTTCCTATACCAACTTCTCCTGCATCAAAAACTTGTTTTTTAAAATGGTCATTAGTTGGATCTCCATACGGTACAATCATTTCAGATAAAGATGCCCTATATAATATTGGTCTTAATTTTCCATTATCTTCATACCCAACAGTATGAATAACTAATCCTTCACGCTTAGTAAAACCAATTCTCAAATTCCATTTTTGCCACTTAACCTCATTTCCATCAACCTTAAAGCTTGGACCCTCTGGCTGGGTGATTTCAATAGGTTTTAAGTCTGTTCTAAATTCCTTTTGGTAATTTTGAGAATAATTCCCATCGTTTGGAGGAATTGGAACTGTACCAAAATCTTGAATATCTACAACTTCATTTTTATTTAAATCTAATATTATTGAAAGACCTTCAATTGGTCGCGCATACGCATTATCTTCTGGTTCCCTTCTAATCCAACATCTTCCAATTGCTAATCTTTTACCTTCTTCATCTTTATTTCCAAAATTAGATATAGGCCAAGGATCAATCTGTAATAGATCTGGATCTGTAATGCCTCTTTTTTTCAAAGCTGCAATTACCTTAGGATCTTTTTTCATCTTTGATTCCCATTCATTAAAATTCATTTCTAAATCACCAAAAATAAAAGCTGGTTGAACGTTAGGAATAAATTCACATCTATGAATTTTTTCACTTATTAAATTTATTTCAAGCTCATAAATTTTTTCTTCTTTGAAATTTAGCACTACAACAAATGCATTTCTGTCTATATGATCCCCTTTTTTGAAAGAGAGTACTTTTTCCTTAGTTGGCTCAAGAAGCATTATTGTTTCAAAAAGTAATTCTTTTCCAAGATCAGACTTAGCCTTTACTATTTCAGATATTTTATTAATTTCATCAAAACTTAAAGGATCTAAAGGATGAGTAATAATATTATTAAATTTGACTTCTGCAGATAATTTTTTAGATTTGTTCAACTATATCTCCCCAATTTTGTAAAAAGATTTTTACTTATTATATTCAAATGATTTTATTTAGAAATAAATAGATTGGCATTTAAGTGATTTCTTAGATATTTCAAATATAAAAAACTATAATATAAATATTCATATTTTAAATATCCCTAAATGTATGTCCGATAGAATAAATAAATTACATAGATATATGAGGATTGGGTTGAATAGAAATGGTCAGTTTCCTAGCCAAAACGATCTAATAAAAAAATTAGATTTAAGTGTTGAAGCGTTTAAAGAATTAATTATTGATGCTCAAGAATCTGGCAGAGATATAAGACCTGATACATTTGAACTTAACCAATATCTGAAGATTAATATTAATGAAATTGAATTTGGAACTGATGAAAAAGAACCTTTTGGATATAAAGATTTTATACATTACAATAAAATTCTGAGTGATCTAGTAAGAGATTTAGATTTTAGCAATGATGAAAAAACTGAGGATATTTTAGAATTTGCAGGGACTATTGTAAATTTCCTAGAAATTCTAATAAAAAATGTTACCAAAAAGTCATCTTTAATAGATCAAAATAAAAAAAATATTGAAAGTAATTATGAAGAAGTTATGTCAGTATATGGTGAAAAAAAAGAACCATTAATCAATATTAAACAATTACAAATAAGTATAGATAAATTCTTAATTCCATTTCAAAGCATTTTTAATAGGATTGGAATTATTTTTGAATCATATGATATGCAAATTGAAGAACCATTCAATGAACAAAATATTATTGAGGATTATAACAATATAGATTTCAATGAAATAGAAAGTTTTTTAAAGTTATTTTATGACGATCAATTGGGATTATAAATAAATATTGTATTTATGAATTAATATGTACTTTCAAAGATTTTGATTTTTTATCATAAGCTTTTTCGAAACCTAATTGTATATCCTTTGGTTCATAAGTATGAGTTACTATTCCCTTGTAAGGATGATCGCCAGAGGATAGTATTTCAATCGCAAGTTTGAAGTCACTGATGCCATTTATGTTCGCATAACAAGTTGTATTTATAAAATTAATTTCTTTCATCATAGGTTGTAAAAAGTCCATTTCAATTTTTTCACCAAACCTTCCAAGAATTAGTACATTGCTAACATTTCTAACAACATTTGCACTTTGAACTAATGAAGAATTATTAGTTCCTCCAACGCTCTCAATTGCAATATCGACTCCTATTCCACTTGTATTTTCCAAACAAGCATTTTCAAGGTCCCCTGGTTCTGCACTAACAACAATATCCGCTCCCATCAATTTGGCTGCCTCTGCTTGATGAGGATATTTTGCAGAAGCAATTATTTTGGATGCACCAAAAAATTTTGCAGAAGCAATTGCACCTAATCCAATTGATGCTGATCCTACCACAGCAACAGTCATTCCTGTCTCAAATTTACAATATCTAAGCCCATGGACAGAAATAGCTAAAGGTTCCACTAATGCTCCTTGACTGTAGGTCATTTCATCAGAAATTCTATACATACCAAAAGGTTTGCGAGTTACATATTCTCCAAACCCTCCACCTGTATCTTGTCCAGGATTTATACAATGTCTTGTGTATCCAAAGTTACAATAATAGCAATCTTGACAAGCTCTTCCTGCTCCACCCATATCTATGGCTACCCTACTTCCAATCTCTAAATCTCCTGAATAATTTTTGGGTAATTCTTCAATTATTCCTGAAACCTCATGTCCCCCAGGGATAATCTGAGGTAAATTACCAGCTTCAGTAAAATGAGTTTTATTTTTCCTTTCAATAGTATTGTGTAAATCCGAACCACAAATTCCAGATGACATTACCTTTACTAGAGCTTGATCATCAAATATTTCCGGCATTTTTGTTTTTTTAAAAATATATTTACCTTCAGCCATATCTAATCCGGCATTCATTTCTTTTTTTGACATTCTATTAATCCTTCCTAGAGGTTATCATCCAAATATTATATTTTTATTGATTTTATAATTCAAAACTTAATGAACAAATCCAACTTTTTGACCTTTGAAATCAAGATTAATTACATTACTATCACAAGTTTCACACCATACTTGTAAGCCTTTTTCAGTCCAACCTATAGCAAAACCAGAAATACCAACGTTTGAATTTTCAATAACTTTTGCTAAAACATCTACTCTTTTTCCTTCTTCTTCTGGAATATCACCACAGTTTTTACAAGTAAAATATTGAAGAATAAATAGACCTTTTTTTGCATTTTCAATCATTAACTCTTCAGCTCTTTTAGAATGGTGATCTGACTCATTTTTTTCAGCTAAATTATCTAATTCATCATGATTCATTAACAGCTCTCTTAATTTTAATTTATTTACTAATTATTTAGTATAAAGAGATTACTATAAATTTTCATGGAAATGGATTATTTTGTTGAAATGATTTAGAGCTAAAACAAATTATATAAATTTATTCGTAAATGTTTAATTTGGAGATTTTTTCAGCATTTTTTAATAACTTCAGACTACTTGGACCTAATTTCTCTATATTTAATACCTTTCCTTGCAGTCTAAATTTTTCCGTTATTTTACTCAATGCTTCAATAGAAGACTGATCCCAAATCCAAGATTCTGAACAATCTAAAGTAATAGTTTTTTCAGTAAAATTTAAAGGATTAAGAATATTATTAAATCTATTTATTGATCCAAAAAACAATGTCCCTTTTAACTTATATTTGGCTTCAATGTCTGAAATTTTAATTTCCTCTATTATATTTATAAAGTTTGATGATTTCCAAGCGTAAGTTAAAGCAGAGAAAATAACACCAACAATCACTGCAATAGCCAAGTCTTGCCAAACAGTAA
>CETH01100259.1_pt1 | contig 27625 bp, 28 predicted proteins | sample 361461 | NCBI WGS metagenome assembly CETH01 (sample SAMEA2622695, study PRJEB7988) | marine metagenome | isolation source: saline water (ENVO:00002010), including
GACAAATTTTGGTAACCTTAACCGTCCACACTTCTCTTCTTAATAATATTTACAAATATAATAGCTAATCAGGCTTAAAAGCCCGATAATAAACAACTTTTTTTGGTTGAGTGTGACGCTTATATTCTAAAAATTAAGGAAATCAAGCAATTAGATAAAAAAAAAAAGTTAAAAAAGCTGCAAAAATCAATGTTTTTTTGCTAATTATACCTCATGGATAAAATAAGAGTATCAAAATTAATTCAAAATAATATTCATTTTATTGGTTTGGTTGTATTGGTTGTAATTGCTTTTTTATCAACAACTTACTATTCATCTTATAAAAAAACCCAAGTAGCGGCTCTAAAAAAAACCTTAGGCAATATTTATTTAAAAAAAACTATAATATCTTTGTCTGAAAATTTAAAACCTAGATATGAAAATATTATTATAGAAGTAAATGATAGTGATACATTTGAAAAGATATTGAGAAGGATAAATATCCCAGAAAATGAAGTTGCAAAAATTCTAAAAAATATAACAAAAGTTAAGACATTAAATAATGTTTATAAAAATCAAAAAATTTCTTTTAAAATAGATAGAAAAGAACCAATAAAAGTACTTGAATTTTCTATTGAAAAATCAAAGAAAAAAAGGCTTCTTTTTTCAAGAAATAACAACTTAGATGAATTTTCTTATAAAGAAATAATAACAAAACTTAAAAAAGTTAACGTTTACAAAGAAGGAGAAATTACAAATAGTTTATATAGTAAGGCCATTGAGTTAGGAGTAAAACCTAATATAATTATAGAGTTTGCAAGAATTTACGGATTTCAAATTGATTTTCAAAGAGATATTTGGAAAAATGATAGTTTTCAAATCGTTTATGAAAATTTTTTAGATGAAGAAAATAAAGTCTTAGATACAGGTAATATTATATTTGCAAATTTGATACTACAAGGAAAAGAGTATCCACTTTATTTTTTTCAAAAAAAAAAAGCTAAAGATCACTTTGATGAGTTTGGTAAAAGTATAAAAAAAAGTTTAATGAAGACTCCAATAAATGGGGCTAGACTATCATCATCATTTGGTATGAGAAAGCATCCGATTTTAGGTTTTAATAAAATGCACAGAGGCACTGATTTTGCTGCTCCTAAAGGAACTCCAATTATGGCCTCGGGTGACGGAAAAGTTATTAGAGCTAGATGGTGTGGAGGTGGTGGTAATTGTGTAAAGATAAAACATAATTCTACATATTCTACTGTTTATGCCCACATGTCTAAATTTGCGAGAGGAATTAAAGAAGGGGCGCGAGTGAAACAAGGGCAAATAATTGGTTATGTTGGTTCTACCGGAATGTCTACAGGACCTCATTTGCATTATGAAGTTATTGAAAATGGAAAAAAAATTAATTCTCAAACACTCAAACTGCCATCTGGTAAAATTTTAAAAGGGGAAGATAGAAAACTTTTCGAAATTGAAAAAATTAAAATTGATGTGTTGAAATCTGAACTAATTGCTAAAAAAAACTAATTTTCAATATTTTGATCTTGATCATTTTTTTTATTTACATCCTCTATCTTTTCAGAGTTTGAATATACATTGTTAGATGATGTATTGGTTTCATTGTTTTTTTTTAAACCTTCTTTTTCAACTTGCATTCTTGTAAAATGGTCTGCATGCTGGAGATAGTTTTCTGAAAGTATTTTATCTCCGTTGGATAATGCTTCTCTTGCAAAATTTGTGTATTTTTCTATTAGCTTTGATAGATTGACATTATTTCTTGTCTGATTTTTTCTCTTAAAATTAGATCCATTTGTAAAATCAGTAATAATTTTAATATTATTATTTCTTTGAAAATTACGATCTCCATTACTTCTAAATCTATTTCTTTTATTATTGTTTTTATAATTTTTCATTAAATTATTATTTTTTTAATGTTTTGTTGATAATACACATCTATCATTATTTCCTAAATCTTTTGCAATTTTATTAATGTAAAATTTTTTTTTGTACAATAGTCTTTTTGTTTTATTTAACTGATTACTGCCAATTTCAATAAATAGCTTTCCTTTTTTTTTAATCAATTTAGGACTTTTTTTTATTAATTTTTCTATACATGAAAGTCCTTCAATTCCTCCATCTAAAGCAACTTTAGGCTCATAATTCTTAATATCATTTTCCAAATAATTTATTCCAAAACTATTTATATATGGAGGATTTGATAAAATAATATCATATTTACCAAAACAAAACTTGTCAATATCGGAGTTTATAAATTTAATTCTATTATTAATTTGTTGCATTTTTGCATTGATTTTTGCGACTTTTAAGGCTTTTAATGAAATGTCTATACCAACTCCAAAACAATTTTTCCTTTCTTTGAGTATGGAAAGTATTATGCATCCAGATCCTGTTCCAACATCAAGTATGTTAAAAAATGCTTTTTTTGGAATTAGTTTTAAACTTTCCTCTACTATAACTTCACTATCAGGACGTGGTATCAAAACATCAGAATTTACAAAGTATTTATTTTTCCAAAATTCCTTGAAACCTATAATGTAAGCTATTGGTTCACCTTTTTTTCTTCTTAATATTAGTTTAATAAATTTTTCATAATCATTTTTTTTAATTATTTGATCTAAATTTATTAATAGTTGATTTCTCTCAATTTTTAATAGGAAAGAAAGTAAAATTTCTGAGTCTAGTATTGGACTTTTGGTAGATTTATAACCAAGTATTCTCTTTGCATTATATAAAGCTTTTTGACAATTCATTTAGTTTAAGTTTTTTAATTCTTCTTCTTGAGCTTGTAATGTTAAATTTTCTATCATTTCATCAAATATTTCACCTTGCATAAATTCTTCTAATTTATGCAAAGTAAGATTAATTCTATGATCTGTAACTCTGCCTTGGGGAAAATTGTAAGTTCTTATTCTTTCTGATCTATCACCAGTACCAATTTTACTTTTCCTATCTTTTGATCTTGCTTCGTCCCTTTTTTGCCTTTCAAATTCATAAAGTCTTGATCTTAAAATTTTTAAACCTTTTTCTTTATTTCTTATCTGCGATTTTTCATCTTGTTGACTCACAACAATACCTGTTGGAATGTGTGTAATTCTAACCGCACTATCAGTAGTATTGACAGACTGACCTCCAGGTCCACTTGATCTAAATACATCAATTCTAAGATCTTTGTCTTCAATTTTAACGTCAACTTCTTCAGCTTCTGGCAAAACTGCTACAGTTGCAGCGGAAGTATGTACTCTACCTTGTGTTTCAGTATCCGGTACTCTTTGAACTCTATGGACGCCACTTTCATATTTCAGCGATGAATAAATATTTTTTCCTTTAATCGCTGCAATTACTTCTTTTAAACCTCCGGCATCACTTTTGGAAATACTTATTATTTCTAAAATCCATTTTTTTTTGTTACTTACTTTTTCATACATTTTAAACAAATCTGAAGCAAAAAGGCTTGCCTCGAGTCCTCCTGTTCCAGCTCTAATTTCTATTATCGCATTCTTTGTGTCTGCATCATCTTTGGGAAGTAAAAATAACTTTATTTTTTTTTCAATGATAATATTTTTTTTCTGCAGATCATCAAGTTCTGATCTTGCAAGTTCTCTCATTTCATTATCACTTTTTTTATCATTAATTAATTTTTCGATCTCTTTTTTGTTATTTTCAAATTCTAAATATTGTTTTGCTTCATTTACAATTTCATTAATTTCAGAATATTCCTTTGATTTTTCAGCAAATTTTTTCTTATCTATATTGCCAGAAGATAATTCTGTTTCTATACTCTTGTGCTTTGAGATCAACTCTCTAACTTTATCTAAAGGTATCATTAATTATTTTTTTCTAATTCTTCAGCTTTTTTTTCTACAAGAGCTACGACCTTGGATACAATTTCTTTATTAGAGATTTTTTCTGTTTGAATGCCTTTTAAATATAGCATGTTACTTTCCTTGCCACCTCCAGTTATTCCTATATCTGTTAAAGCAGCTTCTCCGGGGCCGTTAACTACACACCCAATAATTGAAAGCGTTATTGGAGTTTTTATGTGTGCAAGCTTTTGTTCTAACAATTTGACTGTATCAATAACTTGAAAACCTTGTCTCGCACATGATGGGCATGAAATAATCTTAACTCCTCTATTTCTGAGATTTAAAGATTTTAAGATTTCATTTCCAATTTTTACCTCTTTAACAGGATCATCTGACAAAGACACTCTTATGGTATCTCCTATACCTTCTAGTAAAAGTGTTCCTAATCCGATAGATGATTTAATGCTCCCTGGTATAAAACTTCCTGACTCTGTAATACCTAAATGAAGAGGGTAATCGGTAGCTTTCGACAGTTGTCTGTAGGCACCTATCGATAAAAATACATCCGAAGATTTAACACTAATTTTAAAGTTAAAAAAATCTTCGTCTTCAACTATTTTTATATTCCTTAATGCGCTTTCTACTAAAGCTTCAGGGCAAGGCTCCTTGTATTTCTCCAATATATCTCTTTCTAGGGACCCAGCATTAACTCCAATTCTTAGAGCACAATTATTATTTTTTGCTGCTGAAATTACTTCCTTAATTTTACTTACATCTCCTATATTACCTGGATTTATTCTCAAACACTTTGCTCCAGCTTCTGCCGATTCAATTGCTCTCTTATAATGATAATGTATATCTGCAATGATAGGGACGGTTGAGTGTTTTACAATTTCTTTAAGTGCATGACTGCTTTCAACATCTGGAACTGAAATTCTCACAAGCTCAGCTCCTTCATTTGCTATATCATTTATTTGTTTCAATGTAGCTTTTGCATCTTTGGTTAAAGTATTTGTCATTGACTGAACAGTGATTGGATTATTGTTACCTACAACTACATTTCCTACTTTAACTGCTCGAGTTTTTTTTCTTTTTATATCTCTAAATGGTCTAATGCTCATCTTGGCTATCTAAATTAAACTCTTTATGAAGAGTAGATACTGCTTTTTTAACATATTTTTTACTTATCAAAACTGATATTTTGATTTCAGAAGTTGAAATAACTAAAATATTAATGTTTTTTTTACTTAATGCTTGAAACATTCTAAAAGTTACTCCTGGAGTAGTAATCATCCCAACACCTATTATTGAAACTTTTGAAACATTTTTATCTATAATTAAATTTTTATATTTAATTATTTTATTTAATTTTACTAATTTCTGTGTTTTATTTAAGTCTTCTAATTTAATTGTAAAAGTCAAATCTGTCTCTTTTCCATCTGCGGATATATTTTGAACCACCATATCAACATTAATATTATTTTCTGAAAGTGGTTTGAAAATTGATGCAGCAATTCCTGGTTTATCTTTAATGCCTACTAAAGTAATTTTTGCATCATTTTTAGTTGAAGAAATACCTGTAATGATTTTATTATTTGTTATATTTTTTCTTTTAGTTATTAATGTTCCATCTTTTTTTATAAAAGAGGACTTAACATCAATATCAATTCTGTTTAATCTGGCATCTTGTACTGATGATGACTGCATAACCTTGGATCCTAGAGATGCCATTTCAAGCATTTCTTCATAGGAAATAATTTTAATTTTCTTTGCTTTTTTATAAACTCTTGGATCAGTTGTCATAACACCTACAACATCGGTGTATATTACACATTTTTTTGCTTTAAAATATTTTGCCAACATTATTGCGCTTGCATCTGATCCTCCTCTTCCTAGTGTAGTAATTCTTTTATTTGAATTAATGCCCTGAAAACCAGAAACTATTGGTACTCCACCCTCATTTAAATATTTTTTTAAATTATTTGTTTTTATTGCATTTATTCTTGCTGAACGATGATTTCCATCTGTAAGGATTGGAATTTGCCAAGCTAACCAAGATCTAGACTTATAACCAAGGTGATTTAATCTGCCCGCTATTAAAGCACAAGACATCTGTTCTCCAGATGAAACAAGCGCGTCATATTCAGCAGAATTAAAATCTGTAGATAATTCTTTTGATTTTTTTATCAAATCATTTGTAACACCGCTCATTGCAGATGAAACAACGATCACTTTATATTTTTTATTAATAAATCTTATTATAATAGCTGCGACTCTTTTTATTCTTTCCACTGTACCTACTGAGGTACCACCAAATTTAAGAACGACAATTTTCATTGATAATTTTTTTTATAATTATTAAAATATATTGATAAAATACATCTTAAATGTAATGTCAACAATCAATGAAAAGAACTACTATAAATAAAGAAGAAATAGATAAATTTTCTAAGATGGCAGAGGAATGGTGGAATCCAGATGGAAAATTTAAGCCTTTGCATAAATTTAATCCTATCAGAATTGAATACATAAAAAATAGCATAATTAAAAACTTCAATATTAATTATGAAAATCTGCCACTCAAAAATATAGATATTTTAGATATTGGATGTGGAGGGGGGTTGCTTACAGAGCCAATGAGTAGATTGGGGGCAAATGTAACTGGAATCGATGCATCTTTAAAAAATATAAATATTGCTAAAGCACATCTTAAAAAAAGTAAGTTAAAAATAAAATATATAAATACTTTGCCTGAAAAATTATTAGTAAAAAAAAAATTTGATGTGATTTTAAATATGGAAATAGTTGAACATGTAGAGGATTTAGAATTTTTTATTAAAAAAAGTTCTGAGCTCTTAAAAATCAATGGGCTAATGTTTGTTGCTACATTAAATAAAACTTTAAAGTCTTTTGTATTTGCTATTGTGGGAGCTGAATATATTCTAAGGTGGCTACCAATAGGAACACATGACTGGGAAAAATTTGTAGAACCATCTAAACTTGTAGATTATGGAAATAAATTTTCTCTTAAATTAAATAAAATTGATGGTTTAAAATTTAATCCAATAATTAATAAATGGAGTATTAGTAATGATAAATCAGTTAATTATATTACAGAATTTAAGAAACTCTAATTTTCTTTATCATAGACCCAAGGTATACTTTCTGTCTCTATTCCCTCTTCATTTAACTCTTTAATTTCCTCATTTTTAGCTTTTCCATAAATACCTTTTTTTCTTTTTTTGCCTCCATAATGAATAGATCTAGCTTCGTAAGTAAAATTTTCACCCACGTATTCAAAATTATGTTTAATAAACTTTTGATATTCTTTGATTTTTTTTTTTATTTCATTTGTTTTGAAACTTTCTAATGATTTATTATTTTTTTTTGTATTAAATAAACTGGGTGCCATTAAAGATTTATCAACACTTAAAGAATTGCAATTTGGACAATTTAAATATTTATTTTTTTTTAGTTTTTCAAACTCTTTTGAAGAAGAAAACCAACTATCAAAATTGTTAGAACAATTTTTACATTTTAAGTTATATTTGATCACAATTTATTATTTATGTGTTAATTTTAATTTTTCAATACTTAAGTTCTATAATCCGAATTAATTTCAATATATTTTTTTGTTAAATCCATTGTATATGCAACAAAATTTTTTTTACCAAGACCTAAATCAATGTATATATCTATTTTTTCATCTTTCATATAATTAGATACATCGGTTTCTTTATAAGAGTTATGAATTTGTCCTTTTTCAATTATTTTAAATGGACCAATTTTTATAGATATCTTGTTTGGATTAATGTTAGCGTTTGCTTTACCGATTGCCATAATAATTCTTCCCCAATTTGGATCTTCGCCTGCAATAGCAGTCTTAACTAATGGGGAGTTTGCGACAGAAAAAGATATTTTTTTTGCATCATCTTCTGTTTTACAATTTAAAGTGTTTATAGTTATAAATTTTGAAGCACCTTCTCCATCTGCAGCAATTCTTTTTGCTAAATTTAAGAGAACAGAATGCAGAGAGTTATTAAATTCATCTAATCTGTGGTCATTAATATTTTTAATTTCAATATTTTTTGCTTTTCCTGTAGCAAAAATTGACAACATATCATTGGTGCTTGTGTCACCATCGCATGAAACTGCATTAAATGTTGTTCCAATGTTTTTTTTTAATAGTTGCTTCAATATTTTTGATGAAATATCTGCATCAGTAAATATATATCCCAATGTAGTTGCCATATTTGGATAAATCATACCTGAGCCTTTAGCAACACCATAAATTTTTATAATTTTGTTTCCAATTTTACATTCTTCCATTGCGAGTTTTGGTTTCAGATCAGTTGTCATCATTCCCATTGCAGCCTTCATCCAGATATATTTGTTTTGGGTATATTTAATTTTTTCTATTAGATCTGGTATGCAGAATCTTATTTTGTCAGTAGGAAAACTTTCACCTATTGTTCCAGTACAGCCAAAAAGTATTTCGCTTGTTTTAATTTTTTCTGGTTTTTCTTCATCAATCTTTTGTTTTTCAGTTAAAAATTCTGAAAGATTTTCAGCTAAAATTTTAAGACCTTTATACCCATTTTTTCCTGTAAAAGTATTAGCGTTTCTAGCATTTACTAATAAACATTTAATTTTTTTTGATTTAATATTTAGATTCCACTTTATATTTTCTGAAATTAATTTTGATTGAGTATAAACAGAGGCATGATTTGCTCCATTTCTAAAATAAAATAATACAAGGTCATCTCTTTTGGTGCCATATAAATTAGCACTTGTAGTTGAAATTGATAATCCATCTAAATGTTCTAAGTCTTGAAAATCTCCCAATTTAGAGTTCTTATCCTTTGAATTAAAAAAATTACTTATGTTTATAACCATAGTGTTTAAAAAATTGATTTAGTAACTATATTAAATCTTTAAAGTAACTTATATAACATAAAAATTAAATGCTTAACCCTTTAAATTTATTGTCAAAATTTATTAAATCAAGCAACCAAAAGGAGCTTGATAGAATTAAAAAAATAGTTTTAAAAGTCAATAACTTCGAAAATGATATATCAAAACTATCTGAAAGTGAATTTCCGCAAAAAACACAAAAATTTATTGATATTATAAAAAAAGGGACTTCTCTAGATGATATACTACCAGAAGCTTTTGCTCTAGTCCGAGAAGCTTCAAAAAGAATTAATAATGAGAGACATTTTGATGTCCAAATTGTTGGTGGTGTTGTTCTTCATGAAAATAAAATAGCTGAAATGAAAACTGGAGAAGGAAAAACTTTAACAATTGCTTTAGCAGCCTATTTAAATGCCCTGACTAAAAAAGGAGTGCATGTAGTTACGGTAAATGATTATTTAGCAAAAAGAGATTGTTTAAATATGGGTAAAATATTCTCGTATTTAGGTTTATCCACAGGTTATATCAATAATGATCACTCTGATGATGAAAGAAAAGAAAATTATAATTGTGATATTACATATGCAACAAACTCTGAACTTGGTTTTGACCATTTACGTGACAATATGAAATTTTCACCCGAAACAATGGTGCAACGTGGTCATAATTTTGCAATTGTAGATGAAATCGATTCTTGCTTGATTGATGAAGCAAGAACACCTTTGATTATTTCTGGAGCAGCTGAAGATAAAAAATATCAATATGGAGTTGTAGATAAATTGCTAAAAAATTTAGACAAAGAATGTTTTGAAATTGATGAAAAAGATAAAAATGTACTTTTAACAAATAAAGGAATCGATGTTATAGAAAAGGTTTTTTCACATGCTGAGATATTAAAAAATAATAATTTTTATGATCCAGAAAATATAAGTTTAGTCCATTTAGTAAATCAATCTTTAAGAGCCAAATATTTGTACCAAAATGGAAGAGATTATATTGTCAAAGATGGACAAATAGTAATAATCGATGAACAAACTGGAAGACAATTACCTGGAAGACGTTTTGGGGATGGATTAATGCAAAGTATCGAAGCAAAAGAAAAGGTTGAAGTACAAACTGAAAACCAGACAATGGCTTCAATAACTTATCAAAATTATTTTAAATTATATTCAAAAATATCTGGATGTACTGGGACAGCTCTTACTGAATCTCAAGAATTCTTTGAAATATATAATTTGCCAATTGTAGTAATACCTACAAACAGAAAAATGATTAGAAAAGATTGGAATGATCAAATATTTAGAACTTTAGTTGAAAAAGATAACGCAATAATTAATAAAATTTCAGATTGCAATAAAGTAGGTCAACCGATTTTAGTTTTTACTGCTAGCATAAATAAATCTGAACATTACTCAAATTTACTTAAGAAAAAAAATATCAAGCACGTAGTACTAAATGCAAAAAATCATGAGGGTGAGGCTGAAATAATTGCTAATGCAGGAAAAAAACATTCTGTAATTATTACAACAAGTATTTCAGGTAGAGGTGTTGATATAAAACTTGGAGGAAAAACTAAAGAAGAACAAGAAAATCATAAACAAGAAATTAAATCTTTAGGAGGATTATTTGTAATTGGAACAGAAAGAATGGAAAGTAGAAGAGTAGATAATCAAGCTAGGGGGAGATCTGGAAGACAAGGAGATGAAGGAAATTCTATATTTTACGTTAGTTTGGAAGATGATTTAATGAGAATTTTTGGCTCAGAGTCTATGAACAATATTTTAGAAAAACTTGGTCTCAGAGATGGAGAAAGTATAGACCATCCATGGATCAATAAAGCTCTTGAAAGAGCACAACAAAAAGTTGAGGCTAGAAACTTTGATATAAGGAAAACTTTGAAAAAATTTGACGACACGCTTAATGATCAAAGACAAGTTATTTTTACTCAAAGAAATAATATAATTTTTAAAAAAGAAGCATTAAATTATGCAGATGATTTTCTAAATGAAATAATTTTTAATTTAATCGAAAGCAAAAAAAAACATATAAGTAAACCAGTAAACAGTGAATTTTTAAATCAATTAAAGATTATATCGGGTAAAGCATTCGATGATGAAGAAATTAATCTCTTAGAAAAAACCGATAATGAAAATTTTAGAAAAAAAATTATGGAAAAATTTAAATTAAAAAGAGATGAAAGAATTAAACTGCTAGGTCTTGACCAGGCTGAACAAATAGAAAAAACCATTTTTTTACAATTAATCGATCAAAATTGGAAAATGCATATACAGTATCTTGAACAGTTAAGACAAGTTATTGGGTTGAGATCATATGGACAAAGAGACCCATTAGTAGAATATAAAAAAGAAGCATTTTTATTATTTGAAAATCTATTAAACAAGTTAAAGTCAGATTTTATTACAATACTTTTTAATTTGAAGGTTATAGAAAAGGAAGATAAAAAAGAAATTCCAAAACAAAATCAATCAAATGAAAAAAATTTTAAGAGTTTTGCTAATAAAAAAGTTGGTAGAAATGAACCTTGTCCATGTAACTCTGGAAAAAAATTTAAACATTGCCATGGAGCTTTATAAAAGCAAAATAAAAATTACTGCAATTATTGCAGCAGATATTAGAAAAATATAAAATTTTTTTTTTCGATTAATTTTATTTCTAATTTTGTCAAAAAAGGTTTCGGTAAAGCTTAAACTATCTTTGTTTTCAGAATAATTTGCAAACCCTTTATTTCTTCCAATGGCTAAAAATTTATTTTTTCTATGCAGTACAATTTCTTCTTTGTTCATATTATTAAAACTTTCTAAATTTAAAGAAATTGATTTTTTTACATTTTTTAAAATTTTATCAGTATCTCTGTGAGCTCCACCTAAAGGCTCTGGGATTACTTCATCAATTATTTCTAAATCTAATAAATCTTTAGAAGTTAATTTCATTGCTGTTGCAGCCTCTAATATTTTTTTAGGATCTTTCCATAATATAGTTGCACATCCTTCGGGTGAGATTACTGAATAAATTGAATTTTCTAACATTAAAATTTTATTCGATGACGCTAGTGCTATGGCTCCACCAGAACCCCCTTCTCCAATAATTATAGAGATCGTCGGTACGGTTAACTCCATGCAGCATTCAATTGATTTTGCAATTGCTTCGGAGATACCTCTCATTTCACTTCCTGTTCCAGGAAAAGCACCTGGAGTATCAATAAATGATATAACTGGAATATTAAATTTATCAGCCAGTTTCATTAACCTTGTAGCTTTTCTGTAACCTTCAGGACGACTCATTCCAAAATTTCTATCAATTCTACTTTGTAAATCGTCACCTTTCTCTTGACCAATTACTAATACTGATTTTTTTTCAAATTTAGCAAAACCAGCAATTATAGACTTATCCTCAGAATAAAACCTATCGCCTGAAAGAAGAATAAAATCTTCAAACAAATTATTTATAAAAAATTTTGATTTTGGTCTATCCTCGTGTCTTGCCACTTGTACTGTTTGCAACGGATCAAGTTTTGAATAAACTTCTTTTAATTTAGTATCTATTTTTTTTTGTATATTAGATATTTTGTTAGTATCTACTTCGGATAGACCTTCCTGGTCAAATGGGTCTTTGAGTTGATCTAGCTCGGCTTCTAGTTTTTTAATTTCAGTTTCAAAATTTAAATAGTTTTTCATTAAAAGTCTGTTTATTATATTTAAAAAAGGCAATAAAGTGTCAAAAAAAATAAAATGAGAGAAAAATATATAAAAATAGAAAATTTATCAGTATCTGAGAAATTATATGATTTTGTTAATAATGAGGCTATCCCTGGAACAAATATTGATGTAAAGAAATTTTGGCAAAAATTTAGCAAATCTATACATCAACTTGCTCCAAAAAATGAGTCTCTATTAAAGTTTAGAAAAAAACTTCAGCTAGATATTGATAATTGGCATATTAAAAATAAAGATAAAGAATTTGATCAAAATAAATATGAAAATTTTTTAAAACAAATTGGTTACCTGGTAGATGTAGGTCCAAATTTTAAAATTAAAACACTAAATATAGATGAAGAAATATCAAAAATAGCAGGTCCACAATTAGTATGCCCTATTGATAATGCTAGATTTGTTTTAAATGCTTGCAATGCTAGATTCATGTCTGCATATGATAGTCTTTACGGTACAGATGTAATTGATTCTGAAGAATCTGCTAGCGAAAGATATGATCCTGAAAGAGGAATGGAGGTAATTAAATTTACAAAAAAATTTTTAGATGATACTTTTCCTTTACATAGTTCTAGTTGGAGTAAAGTAAATAAAATCGAAATAATTGAAAATAACTTAAATCTTACTACTTACGACGGATTGGTAAATTTAAAAAATAATGAAAAATATATTGGATATAGAGGACAGAAAAATAAACCGTCAGCTATAATTTTGAAAAATAATAATTTACACGTTGAAATAATAATAAACCCAGATGCTTTTAGTGCAAAAAATGATCCTGCTGGGATATCGGATATAATTCTAGAGTCTGCAATTTCAACTATATGTGATAATGAGGATTCTGTATCAGCTGTGGATGCTGAGGATAAAGTTGCATGCTACAGAAATTGGTTAGGGTTGATGAAAGGAAATTTGAAATCTGAGTTTGAAAAAAATGGAAAAAAACTAATTAGAAAACTTAATCCAGATAGAAAATATATTACAAAAAATGGCAAAGAGTCAAAATTAAAAGGGAGATCTTTGTTGCTTCATAGAAATGTGGGTCATTTAATGAAAAACCCAGCAATTCTTCTTAGCAATGGATCTGAAATCCCAGAGGGAATAATGGATGCATTTATTGTAACCCTTTGTTCACTACATGATTTAAAAATAAATAGAAATTCAAAGTTTGGATCAATATATATTGTTAAACCTAAACAGCATTCTCCGGATGAGTGTGCTTTTACTGATATTATTTTTTCTGAGGTGGAAAATGTACTTGGTTTAAAAAAAAATGTAGTAAAGATAGGTCTCATGGAGGAGGAAAGAAGAGCATCTGTGAACCTCAAAGAATGCATAAGAGCTTTGGAAAATAGAATATTCTTCATTAATACAGGTTTTCTTGATCGTACAGGTGATGAAATTAGAACTTCTATGGAGGCTGGACCAATGATTAAGAAAGCAGATTTAAAAAAATCTGTATGGATAACTGCATATGAAAATAACAATGTTGATATAGGTTTAGAGTGTGGCTTTTCTGGAATAGGTCAGATTGGTAAAGGCATGTTTCCAGCTCCCAAAGCTATGGCACAAATGCTCAAGGAAAAAATAGCACATTTAAAAGCTGGAGCTAATTGTGCATGGGTTCCTTCACCAACAGCTGCGGCCTTGCACTCCCTTCATTATCATCGATTAGATATATTCAAAATTCATGAAAAAATTAAAAATAGAGAAAAAGCTAAGCTTTCCGAACTATTAACAATACCTTTTATTAGTAAGCCAAATTGGACAAATGAAGACATAAATAAAGAATTATCTAACTGTGCTCAAGGAATTTTGGGATATGTTGTTCGTTGGGTTGATCAAGGTATTGGATGTAGCTCTGTGCCTGATATTAACAATATACCGCTTATGGAAGATCGAGCTACTTGTCGAATTAGCTCACAATTAATTTCAAACTGGCTCCATCATGGAATTTGCTCAAGAAAACAAGTTTTAGAAATAATGAAAAAAATGGCGAAAGTAGTTGATAAACAAAATAAGGGTGACAAAAAATATATAAATATGTCGCCGAATTATGAAAAATCTATTGCTTTTAAATCTGCATGTGAGCTGGTTTTTAGCAAAGAATCACCTAACGGTTATACGGAACCGATTTTACATTTAAACAGATTGATTAAAAAAAATTAACTTTTATTTTCTATTAATTCCTTGCGATTTTTAAAAGCTTGTATCAAAGTTCCATCATCTAGGTTGTCACCTATTTCTGCACCCATGGGTAAACCTTGAGCAAGTTTAGTAATTTTTACATTAATACCTTTTAAACTATCTTGGATATAAAATGCAGTAGTCTGTCCTTCAACAGAAGTTGAAGTAGCAAGTATAACTTCCTCAATTTTGTCTTTTTTAACTCTATCAACTAATGAATTAATTAATAAATCCTCTTTTTTTTGATTATCTGAAGATGAAATGGTTCCTCCTAAAATATGAAAATAACCTTCGTAGATACTTGAGTTTTCAATACTCCATTGGTCTGCTATATTTTCTACAACACATATTTTATTATATTTTTTTTTATTATTTTCACAATTATTACAACCTTCAATATTAGACTTAAGAGTTCCACAAGATTGGCATCTTGATATATTTTTAAAAACTTTTACTAAAGCATTGGCGGTTGGTTTTAATATTTCCTCTCTATTGTTAATCATCTTTAAAATAATTCGGCGACTAGAACGCGGGCCTAAACCAGGTAATTTAGAAATTAATTTTATTAATTCATCTATTTCTTTAATATCTTGCATTAATTATAAAGGAAATTTAAAACCAGGTATACCAAACCCTTCCGTAGCTTTTGAAATCTCTTCTGAAGTTTTTGTTTTCAATTTAGATTTTGCATTACTATGAGCGGCAATAATTAAATCTTCAATAACTGTCTTCTCTTCATTTAAAATATCTGGTGACAAGTAAAGTTTAACTATTTCTCCATCTCCATTTAAAACTATTTTAACAGAATTGTCACCCGATATACCCTCGGCTTCTATGTTTTTGATTTTTTCTTGACTTTCTTTTACCTTGCTCTCAATCTCTTTGGCTTTATCTAAAATTTTATTAAAATCAGTCATTTTTTTGATTTTCAATATCTTTTACATCTATTAATTCAGCGTCAGGAAAATTCTCAATCATTTTGTCATAAATATCTGTTTTTTTTACTTCAATAATTTGATTTGATTTAAATATTTTATTTTTTTCTTTTTTTGATGGATCTCCATCTTTTTTAGATAAAGAAATTATCCATCTTTTTTGAGTCAAACTATATAGGGCTTCGGATAAATCTTTTATAAAATTTTTATCTAATCTATCATTAAAAGAGATTTCAATTCTTTGGCTTTCAAATTTTACAAGATTGACGTTTGTTTCAAGTTCATATTTTAATTTAATTAGTTTTTTTTCGTTACAAATATTTATTAATTCATCAAAACTATTTATTTCTATTATTTCATCTTTTTTTTCCATTTGATTTTGATTTTTTAAATTTTCTTCCTGGTATATATTTTTAATTTGACTAATTGTTTTATTTTTAAAATCAAAGTTATCTTCAATTTGTTTTATAGTTTTTTCATTATTATTTATAAAATTTAAATCTTTTTCTTTATCTGGAGTTTTTTGTTCATTAATTTTTGTTACTTCTAATAAATTAATTAGTCTTATTAAAAACATTTCAACAGATATATTTTGATTAGAGACAACATTTAGTTCGTCTAATGTTTTAATTGTAAATTGCCAAAAGATCAAAAATACTTTAGATGAAACTTGATTTGACAATTTTTTTATACTTTCAAACTCACTATCATTTAATGAAAAATTAGTCCCTTCTAAATTTAAATATTCTACATTCTTAAAATAATAAAGTATTTCTAGAAAATCATTTAAAAATACTTTAGGTTCAACTCCTTGTTCATAAATAGATCTGTAAGTCTTGATTACCTGATCTTCTTTTCCTTGAAATAAATTATTAAATAATTCAATTAAGTAACTTTTTTCAAAATAGCCAAATATTTTTTGTGCGTCTGTTAAATTAATTTCTTTTAGACTTACCTGGCTCAATATGGCTCTATCTAATAAAGAGAGCGCATCTCTAACTGAACCCTCTGAAATTTTAACTATAAGTTTAAGTGCATCATCAGAAATTTTTGCATTTTCTTTTTCCATGATTTTTTTAATATATTCAAATAGTTCATTCGACTTAACTCTAGGCAAATCGAATCTTTGGCACCTAGAAATAATAGTGACTGGAATTTTTTTAACCTCTGTTGTTGCAAATATAAATTTAATCCAATTAGGAGGTTCTTCTAGGGTTTTAAGCAAACTGGCAAATGCTGATTTGGATAACATTTGAATTTCGTCAATAATTATTATTTTATACTTTGAGTTTGTTGGTTTATATCTAGAAAATTCTAATAATTCTTTTATAGAATCGATGCCTGTATTAGATGCGCCGTCAACTTCTAAACAATCAAGTGAATTTGAGTTTTGTATTTCCTTGCAATTCTGACATAAACTTTCTTTACAAATTTTATCAAAACCATTTAAGCAATTTAATGCCTTCGCTACAATTCTTGCTGTAGTAGTTTTGCCAACACCACGTATTCCACAAAATAAATATGCGTTTGGGATTTTATTTAATTTAATAGAATTAGTAATTGTTTCAGCAATTATATTTTGTCCAATTAATTGATCAAAGTTGTTAGGTCTATATTTTAAAGCAAGAACTTTTGAGTTAGTAGTCATATAAATTTATAGGGCCAATCAACCTGAAAAATACTGGTTACTGCTGCTTTCTCTCGAACCTGACAGGTTTGACCGTACATTCACCTGATTGACCCAATACTATTATAACAGTAAAAAAAACCAATCCACAATAAAGTTAAATAAATTATTTATACCTAAAAATATCAGATTTATAAACACCAAGGATTTTTAGGTCTTGAGTGTGTAAACCTAGTTCTTCTAAAGAGTTTTTAACTTTATCATCCTCTATATGGCCATCAACATCACAAAGAAAAAAATATGAGGAAAATGAATTTTTTTCAGGAAAACTTTGTAATTTAGATAAATTACAACCATTGATTGCTAAACCACCTAATGCTTGGTAAAGCGACGCAGGCTTGTCTTTTAATTTAAATAATAAAGATGTGATATATTTTTCATTTTTAAATTCAGGTTGAGATATTTCTTTTTGCATTACTAAAAATCTTGTTACATTATCTAAGTCGTCTTGAATGTTTGATTCTAAAATATCTAAATTATAAATTTCTGCACTAAGCTTAGAAGCTATTGCACCTTTCGAGTTGTCACCCAATTCTGAAATATATTTTGCTGATCCAGCTGTGTCAGCTCTTACGTTTTCAATGAGCTTATTTTTTTTTATAAAATCAGATGATTGGCTTAAAGCTTGTGCGTGCGAATAAATATTTTTAATATCTTTTTTTTTTGTTCCTGGAAGTCCTAATAAGTTATGTTTTATTGAATAAAAGTGTTCTGCAAATATATTTAGCCTATACTTAAAAATTAAGTACTCTACACCAATATTACCGGTAGTTTTATTTGACTCTGGAATTATTGCTTTAACTGTACTGTCATTATTTGCTAATTCAAAACATTCATCAAAAGTTTTGCACGGTATAGTTTCACATCCAGAATATTTTTCTTTTGCACAACTTTCGCTGTAACTTCCAGCAACACCTTGATAAGCAATTTTCATAATTTTATTAACTTATATTATATTAATTTTTTGTTTCCAATAATTTCTTTACTTTATTATAATCTTCTAGAGTATCAATACCTATTGGAGAAGACATTGACAAAATCAAACTTATATCAATATTATTTTCTAAAGCACGAAGTTGCTCTAATCTTTGATTTTTTTCATTTGAAGTTTGTTCTAAAGAAGTAATTTTTTCTAAAACAGTTATTTTATATAGATAAATTCCTATGTGATGATAAATATTTTTTTTGCTGTGTGACTCTAGCTTTCTGAAAAAATTGTCAGCTTTTACAATATTGTCATTTTTTAACTCATGTCTAGTTTTTACTTTTACAATATTTTCATCTGCTAATTTATAATCATCAGAAATATTACATGCCAAGGATCCCATTCCTAAATTATTATTAATTATTGAATTATTTAAGTTAATAATGTCAGTACTTTCAATAATTGGCTCATCTCCTTGTAAATTTAATATATAATCAATATTTTTAATTTTTAATTTTTTATATGCTTCAAAAATTCTGTCTGTCCCTGTTTTATGTTTATTGCTAGTAATAACTCCTTTTCCACCATTTAATTTTACATCATCTAAAATTTCTTGATCTTCTGATGCAACGTATACTTCTCCGATGTTTGTTTCTTCTGCTTTTTTGTAAACATGAGAAATAATTGATAGACCATTAATTTTAAGAAGCGGCTTTCCTGGAAGCCTAGTTGCTGACATTCTAGAGGGTATTAAAATTAAAGTTTTTGACATTATTTAGCTAATAGTCTTATTTTATGCGTCCAAGGGACGCAAATTGCAAACTTAAAAATAAAGTATTTTTAAAATTATCATGTTATACGACAATAATTATATTATAAAATTAAATTCTTATGGAAATTAATAAAATCTTTGTAGCAATAGTTGCCACTGTGATTATTGTTGTTGGGATTGGTAAAATTTCAGATCTTTTATATAAAACAGAGCAGCCTGATCAGGTAGCATACAAAGTTGATGCACCTGAGGGGTCAGATGAAATAAAAAAAACTTCAGAAAGCACAGTTGATTTATCAGGCCTCATGGCATTGGCAGACTTATCGCATGGTCAAGCCGTATTTAAGAAATGTAAAAGTTGCCATAGTATTAAGAAAGGTGGAAAAAATAACATTGGACCCGCATTATATGATGTTATGACACGAAACTCAGGGGGTTTAACTAATTACAAATATTCCAAAGCACTTATATCACATGCAAAAAAATGGACCTTTGAGGAATTAAATGGATTTCTACTTAAACCTAAAACATGGATACCTAATAACAAAATGGGATTTATTGGATTAAAAAATGACAAAGATAGAGCTTCAGTAATACTTTATTTAAACCAAAATTCAGATAATCCACGGCCATTACCTTAATTTATAATTTATCAAAACAATATAATAAAATAGATTTTTGAACATAAACTCTATTTAAAGCTTGCTGCCAAACTTTAGATTGTTTCCCAAAAAAAACTTCATCAGTAACTTCCGATCCTCTTGGCAAACAATGAAGAAAGATGCAATCTCTATTGCCTTGCTTCATAACATTTGAATTTACTTGAAATTTTTTGAAGTCTTTTATTTTTTTTGCTTTATTTACAGTATCATTCATAGAGATAACTTTGTCAGTCAAAATTACATCGGCATTATTCGCTGCTTTTTGAGCATCATGAAATATATTAAGCTTCCCTTTATTTTTTTTTACCCATTGTAAAAGAGAAGTTGTAGGTTTATATTTTTTTGGACAACCAATATTTAGTTTAAATGAAAATCTAATTGAAGCTTCAATCAAACTATTTAAAACGTTGTTTGAGTCTCCAATCCAACAAATATTTAGTTTAGAAATATTTTTTTTTTTAATTTCTTCAATTGTAAAAATATCACTAAGTATTTGTAGAGGGTGACCTCCAGGAGATAATGCATTTATTAGGGGAATTTTTAAATAATTTCTGAATTCTTCAATTTTTTTGTCACTGTCTGTTCTAAGCATAAATATATTTCCATAGGTTGATAAAATTTTAGCCGTATCAGATAAGCTCTCACCTCCTTTGGAAAGATGCAACTCATCTGGTCTTAAGGTAAGTGCACTTCCACCAAGCTGTCTAATTGCTAAGTAAAAACTTATTCTTGTTCTTAAGCTTGATTTTTCAAACATTTGTATTAAAAATTTTCCTTTTAAAGGCGCATCTTTATCTGCATCTAATGCATTTAAATATTTTCTTTTATTTTTTCTATTTTTCGCATCTGATATTATTTTTCTTAATTTAAAAGTAGATATATCTTTTATATTAATAAAATGATTCATAAATTATTTATATTCTTTACAAACCTTTTTAATTATTTTTAATGCAAGATTAATTTCAGATTTTTTAACATTAAGAGGAGGCAGTATTCTTACAACATTTTCTGCTGCTCTAATTGTAAGTAACTTATTATCTTCTAATTTTTTAATAAATTTAGTTTGATTATTATAAAGTTGTAAACCTACCAATAAACCATTTCCTCTAATTTCTTTGATTATCTTTGGATACCCTTGCTTTATTTTATTTAATTCCAAATGAAAATATTTTGATATTTTTCTTACATTTTTAAGAAATCCTCTTTTTAAAATTTGATCTAAAACAGCGTTTCCCACACTCATTGCTAATGGATTTCCTCCAAAAGTTGAGCCATGACTACCTGGGCTCATTGATTTTGCAACTTTTTTTGTCATTAAAACTGCCCCTAATGGAAAACCTCCGCCTATCCCCTTGGCTATAGGAACAATATCTGGCTTTACTTTTGATCTTTCAAACGCAAAGAAATCTCCTGATCTACCTATTCCACATTGAACCTCATCTAAAATTAACAATATTTTTTTTTCATTACAAATTTTTCTTAAATACTTAAGACATTTGTTAGGTATAGACTTAATGCCTCCCTCACCCATTATAGTCTCCACCATTATTGCTGCAGTATTCTTTTTAATTTTACTTCTAATATTTGGAAATCTAGGTTTAGAGTCTTTAAAATCAATATGATCAAATCCTGGAACTTTAGGTCCAAATCCTTCAGTCATTTTTTTTGATCCACTAGCGAAAATTGCCGCAATAGTTCTTCCATGGAACGAACCTTTTATCGTAATAATTCTATTTTTATGTGGTTTGCCCTTGGAATAAAAATATCTTCTTGCAACTTTTATCGCTGCCTCGGTTGCTTCAGTTCCAGAATTTTGAAAAAATACATTGTCAGCAAAAGTTTTTTGCGAAAGTCTTTTAGCAAGCTTCTCTCCTTCAGGAATTATAAACGCATTTGACACATGCCAGACTTTAATAGCTTGTTTATTCATTGCTTTAATTAAATGTGGATTAGCGTGTCCTAAAGAATTAACTGCTATTCCTTGAACAAAATCTAAATATTTTTTACCATTTACTGAATATAAAAAGCTACCTTTGCCTTTTTTAAAAGCAATTTTTCTTCTGTTATAATTTTTTGCTAGAGCTGACATTTATTATTAATTTTTTAAATTTTTCCAACCTTTTTTATAAGCTACTGTACAAGATGCAAATAAGATAATAGAAATTATTAAAAGATATATTATTCCCGTTGTAATTGATCCATCAGATTTGCCAATAAATCCCATTCTTATCCCATCGATCATATACCAAAAAGGATTAAATTTACAAATCTCTTGTAAAGTTGGATTTAATACCTCAATACTAAAGAAAGATCCTGAAAGAAATGTGCAAGGCAAAAGAACAAAGTTACTCCATGCTGACATTGTATCAAATTTTGAAACAGCACATCCAACTAAAAATCCGCCACAACCTAGAACAAAAGATCCTAAAAATAAAAAAATAAAAAAATATAAATAACTATAAATTTGTATATTTATAAAAAAAGAAAACCCTATGATGCACACAAATGCTATCAAAAAACTTCTGGTTACTGAGGCTAATACAATTGCCAAAACTACCTCAGTAGCTTCCAAAGGAGCTGCTATTACATCTGAATAAATTGTTTGCATCACTTGCCCCATAACTAGGCTTGAAGAACTGTGTGCAAAAGAAGCTTGGAGTACATTCATAGATATAAGTCCAGGAAGTAGAAAAGTCATAAAACTAACACCTAAAATATCAGGTCGATCATTTCCTATACTGATAGAAAATACAATATAGAATAGAGATATTGAGATTAAAGGTGTGAGCAAAGTTTGCTGACCTACTTGCAGAAATCTTAAAACTTCCTTAAAAAAAAGAGAACTGAGTCCTATCCAATTAACCAGTCCAAATCTTCTAACGCCTTTTTTGTATTTATTTTTTAATTCAACCATCAGTATTAATTAAACCTTTTCTAAAAAATTGTTAATAAACTAAAAAAACACCTTGTTTTATAAGATTATTTATGAGCATCTATATTTAGTTGAAAAAATATTAAATACAACTAAATGTAGTATATTATGAGTAATTGGACCGAAGAAAAGGTTTTATTTCTAAAAAAAGTTTGGGGATCCGCTACGGCTCGAGAGATAGCAGAAAAAATGGGCCCAGGTTTTACGAGGAATAGTATTATTGGGAAGGCGAGTCGCCTGGGACTTTCAGCAAAAATTAAAAAGAGAGTTGTTTCTACAAACCAAAATCAAACAAATAATAATATCCCGACTAGAGGAAGAAAGAGAAGATTTCAGTCACTACTTTTAGACAAAAACTTTGAGCCTGCGCGCTTACTTACTTTAGAACAATTAGAAGCAGATACTTGTAAATATATGATACATGAAAACTCAAATAAAGAAGGGCATCCTGATGTACCTGGATCATTTTTTTGTGGAAGAAAAACAGTCGACAAGTACTCTTATTGCTTACTCCATATGCACCTGGTATGGCAACCGCGGGGTAAAAAAGAAGAGGTTTCTGATAAGGAATTTGAAGTTCCAAAATTTATAGAAAAGAAAATTAAATCAGCTTAATTATTTATAACTTTTTCTTTCGCTTTTTCAAATTCTTCTTTACTCAAAGCACCTTCATCATAAAGTTTTTTTAATTTTTCTATTTCATTCGATATATTTAAATTTTTTACACTCTCTTCAGACTGCTCTAAATCATCTGCTATTTTGTTTTTTGCCTCCATACCACGAGAGCCAGCTTTGAATGCTATATAAATAAGAAAAATAAAAATTAAAGTTATTAAGAAATAAATTAAATAAATTGTCATTTTTTATCTTTTATGTTTAATCAATTTTTTTTTTGGAATATTCTCCAAATTCTTTCCACATATAACAATATTTTTGAACCTCATCTTCAAACTTCAGTTTACATTCATAATTTATATCTACATTGGATTTATATTTTCCTGATAAAATTGAGTCATATTTTAATAGTCTTAATTGGTCATTTGTTATTAAAGGACTTGGAAGCAATTCAAATAAAGAAGCTGTGATTTTAGCAGCTAGTATAGGCATAGGAACAATTAATCTATTTTTTTCAATTAATTTCATCAAAATTAAAATTATTTCCTTAAACGTTATTATTTCAGGACCAGTGCATTCAATTATTTCTGAATATATTTTGTCATCTATTATTTTTAATATTATTTCAGTTAAATCTGAACAATGTATTGGGCTAAATTTTGTTCTACCATTATAGTAAACAGGAAAAAATGGGAGACGTCCTATTAAAGTCATAAGGTTGCAAGAAAAATTATCTCCTTGTGAAAAAATTACCGAAGGTCTTAAAATTGTAGCTTTTTTAAAATTTTTTATTATTTCTTTTTCACCTTCCATTTTGCTCTTAGCATAAGAACTATCATGTGCATCCTCTATTCCAAGAGCTGAGATATGAATTAATTGGTTTAAATTGTTTTCCTCACATATTTTTGAAACAATTGAAGGAAAGTTTACATGAATATTTTTAAAAGTATTATTTTTTTTTTCAAATAGGATGCCAACAAGGTTAATGCATATATCTTTATTTTTAATTAGATTATTTAAATTTTCTTCATTAAATATATTGCTTTCTACCACGTCTATATATCCTGCGTTACCACTTGTGCGTAAAATATAGCCTTTTTTATGTAAATTTCTTGTAACTGCTGTAACTCTATGATTATTTTTTGTTAGTTTTCGGATAAGATTTTTTCCTACTTGGCCAGTACTACCAAACACTAGAATATTTTTTCCTTTCATATATATATAATTATAAAATGAGTTTAGATATTAAACTACACAAAAACGATCTACCAGAAAACTTAAACTTGGGACCAATTGTAGCTTCTGATGCTGAATTTACTGGCTTAACTCCTGGAAAAGATAAACTGTGTTTAATTCAATTGTGCTCTGCTGATTCAAAAATTGTACACATCGTTCAATTTGATAGGGATACTTATAAAGCACCAAATCTAATAAATTTGTTAAAAGACAGTAATATTAAAAAAATATTTCATTACGCAAGAAAAGACCTTGAAATGATTAAATACTATCTAAAAATTGATGTACAAAATATTGAATGTTCTAAACTCCAGTCACGTATAGGAAGAGGATATTCAGATCAACATTCTTATAAAACACTTGTTAAAGAATTTATTGGAATTGATATAAGTAAACAAAAGCAAAGTTCTGATTGGGGTAAAAAAAATTTAGATCCAGAACAATTAAAATATTCTGCAACAGATGTAATACATTTATACAAAATTCACGAAGAGCTAAATAAAATTTTAATTAGAGAAAAAAGAATGGATCTCTATAAAGAGGCACTAAAGTATCTAAAAATTCGTGTTGATCTTGATTTAGCTTTAATCAATCATGATGTATGGAGTCATTAATTGAAAAAAATTAATTATAAAAAAACAGCTACAGATACTATTAATTTGCAAATACTAGCTTTGAGAAAATTAAAACACTCAATTGGAAAATCTTTTAACCAAGCTGTAAGAACTATTGGTGAATGTAATTCTAAAATTATTTTAGTAGGTGTAGGAAAAAGTGGACACGTTGCATCACAAATTGCCGCTTCATTATCATCTGTAGGTGCACCAAGTTTTGCTTTGTCTGCTTCTGATTGTTCTCACGGTGATCTTGGAAGTATATCGAGAAAAGATGTTCTTGTGCTTATTAGCAATTCTGGTGAAACTGATGAGCTTAAACCTATTGCTTCATATGCCAATAGAAATAAAATAACTTTAATTGGCATAACTGGCAAAAAAAATTCATTATTATATAAAGTTTCAGATATTAAACTCTTAATTCCAGAAGTAAAAGAATCTGGACCTGGAGGCATAGTTCCAAGTAGTTCAATAGTTGCGCAGGCAAGTCTTGGCAGTTCTTTAATAATTTCTGTTATGAAATTTAAAAAACATGGAATTATGTCATTCAAAAAATGGCACCCGGCCGGATCTCTTTCAAAAAAACTTTTAACAGTGGGCGATCTAATGATTACAGGTAATAAAATTCCATTTATAAAAGAAAATTTGATAATGAAAAAAGCATTAAAAATAATGTCAAATAAAAATTTAGGAGTCTTAATTGTGCAAAATTCAAAAGGTAATTCTGTAGGAATCATAACTGATGGTGATTTAAAAAGAGTATCTAATAAAAATGAAAATATTAAAAATCTTACTGCAAAAAAAATTATGAAATCTAATCCAATTAGTGTGGAAACAGATATGTTGGCAGCAAAAGCTTTATCAATTATGAATTCTAATAAAATAACATGTTTGTGTGTTCATAGATCAAATAACAAAAAAAACACATGTGGATTAATTCATATTCATATGATTCTAGAGGCTAATTTAACTTAGTTGGAATGAATAAAAAGACTATTGTCCAATTAGTTTTAATATTGATTATAATATTTTCATCATTTTATTTTTATAATGAATACAGAAAATATAATAAAGAAATCTATACTGAAAAATCTACAAAAGAAACAGAAGAAAAAATCGTCGAGTCTGATAATGAATTTAATCTATTGAAAAATATTAAATATATTTCAAAAGACTCATCAAATAATATTTACGAAATATATGCTGAGGAAGGAAAAATAGACTCTGACAAGCCAGATATAACTTTTATGAAAAATGTTAAAGCATATATTTTTTTTAGTGAAGAAGAAGTAATTGAGATAATTTCAAAATATGCTACTTATAATAGTTTGAATTATAATACTTTTTTTAGAGAAGATATTTCTGTAAACTATTTTTTACATAATATAAAATGTGAAAAATTAGACATTTCATTTGACAATAATATAGCTTCTTTTTATGAAGATTTAGTCTACGAAAGTGAAGATGTAAAAATGAATGCAGATAAACTAGAAATAGATCTGATCTCAAAAAATTCAAAAATAACCATGTTTGATACAGAAAAAAAAATATCTATTATAAATAAAAATTAATTATGGGAATTGTTAAAAAGTTTAAGATCAAATCTTTTAAAAAATTAAACACTGTTATTCAATTAGATAAAGTTTCACTTTTTTATGGAAAAAGACAAGTATTAGAAAATATTAATTTAAAAATTAACCAATCAGAAATATTTGGTGTTCTGGGACCAAATGGGTCAGGAAAGACGACAATAATGAACCTTGTAGTTGGAATAGTTCGTCCTTCATCTGGAAGAATATTAATTAATGGTGAGGATGTTACCAGCATGCCAATTTATGAAAGAGTAAAAAGACATCGAATGACAGTAATTCCACAACGATCAGGTGTCTTCTGGGAGCTTACCTGTAAGGAATGTTTGTTGGCTATAGGTGAATTACATATACCTGATAAAAAAGAAAGAATTCAAATGGCTGAAACTTTAATTTCCAAGTTTTCACTAGAGTCAGTTGAAAATCTAGAATGTAAACTAATGTCAGGTGGTCAGGTACGTAAAACTGCGATTGCTATGAGTCTTATGTCAAAGCCTGAAATTATTTTGCTTGATGAGCCATTTAGTGCATTAGATCCAAAATCTGTTGAAGACCTTCAAAATACCATAGCAAATTTACAACTAGAAGATTCACGAAGAGCATTTATCATAACAGATCACGCATATCGTGAGCTGATTCAAATTTCTGATAAATTAGGACTTTTGGCTGACAAACATTTTGTTAAACAAGGTCCAGTGAGAGAAGTGATAGAGGACGAAGTCTCTAGAAAAGTATATTTTTCTAGTTCATTTACAAATAAATAATTAAATTCATGAAAAACTATGTGGAAATAAATCAAAAAATAAAAAAATTTAATAAAATAATCAGTATTCCAGGGGATAAATCGATTTCGATTCGATTTGTATTAATGGCAGCTATGGGTTTAGGAGTATCCAGAGCTTATGGGTTACTTAGTAGCGATGATGTTAATGCATCACTAAAGGCCATTAGTAAACTTGGTATAAGAGTTTATAAAAAAAAAAAATATGTTGAAGTAATTGGCCAAGGTTTAAGAGGTTT
>CETH01071161.1_pt1 | contig 27576 bp, 26 predicted proteins | sample 361461 | NCBI WGS metagenome assembly CETH01 (sample SAMEA2622695, study PRJEB7988) | marine metagenome | isolation source: saline water (ENVO:00002010), including
CTTAACAGATCCTTTTTTTGAAACTCTTCCAACATCATTTCGCCCTAAATCAAGTAGCATCAAGTGTTCAGCCAACTCCTTTTTGTCACTTAAAAGATCTTTAGACAATACTATATCTTCGCTGACATTTTTCCCACGTCTTCTAGTACCGGCAATTGGTCTAATTGTAACTTTATTGTTTCTAAGTTGAACCATTAATTCAGGGCTAGAAGCTACAATTCCAAATTTATCAAAATTTAAATTTACGAGATAAGGAGATGGATTTAATCTTCTTAATGATCTATATAAATCGATTGCCTTTAAACTGTATTTAGTTTCAAATCTTTGTGATGGAACAACTTGAAAAATGTCACCTTCTTGTATGTATTTTTTCGCTTTTTTAACTACTTTATAAAATTCTTCTTTTTTAAAATTAGATGTAAAGTTTAATTTGGTATTTTTATTTTTTGCTATTGAAGAATTTAAAATACTTTTTTCCAATTTTTTAACAGTTTTCTTTAGCAATAAGTTTGCCTCATCATAGGCATTTTCTGGAGATTTTTTTTTACTTGGATATTTTACCGTCATTAAAGATATAGTATCTTTAATGTTATCAAAAACAGCAACAATTTTTGGTCTAATAAGCGTAGCGTCAGGAATTTTAATATTGTCCTTATTAATTAATTTTAAATTTTCCATAAATTGTATAATTGGATATCCCAGATAACCAACCAAAGTTGGGTAAGGGACATCGTTATTTGAGTTTTTAAATTTTGATAAATTAATCAATTCTCTTAAACTTTTGAGAGGGTGAGAATTTAATTTATAATCATATTTACAGTCAATATATTTAACTTTAGTTTTACCAGAATCAACATTCCATATTAAATCAGGATCGCAACCAAGTATAGAATATCTGCCCCTTTTGCTTCCTCCTTCAACAGATTCTAATAAGAAAGAATATTTTTCTTTTTTGGCAACTTTTAACAAAGAAGAAATAGGAGTTTCTACATCAGCTATTAAATTTTTTTTTAATAATTGAGGTATTCCTTTTTTGTAGCCACTTATGAATTTTTTTTTTATTTCACTCATCAATATTGATTTATAATTGCATCTATCAAAGCGTCATTTGTTGTTATTTTTTTATTTTTCATAATTTCGTTTCCAAATGAATTTTTTAAAAGTGCTAACAAAGAAATTGATTTATTATTTAAATTTTCAATATTATTTGGAATATTAACTTTTTCTATTTTTGCTATAAATATTTTATTTTCATTATTATAAAATACATAGTCATTTACTTCGGTTTTAAAAATTTCATTAACAAAGAATTTAGGATAGTCAGTGTTATTATTTTTTATTTCTAATTTTGTTATAGAGGGTGTGTATTTTTTTATATTATTATTTAAGTTATTTAGATCCAATTTTTTTTCATATATATCTTTTATTAATTCAATTTTTTTAAACTTTTTCCAATCTATAGTAACTTCTTCCAAAATTTCTTTTAAAGGCAGTATTTTAGACGAAAAAATTTCTTCGACATTAAATAAAAAGAATCTATTTTCATCAAATTCAATTAAATCACTGACATAATCAATATTTGATAAAAAAACTTGATTAGATAATTCTCTATAAATTAAATCTTTTTCTTCTGCAAAATAATCCTTCTCTATTTTTTCTAATTTTTTGATAGTAAGTGAATTTTTATTTGCTATCTCTTCGAGACTCAATCCATTTAATATTTGTTGTGAAATAGTATTTTTTAAATCAGACACAAAATTATCTAATTCTATATTAAGAAGAGTATCGCTTATTTCTAATTTTGATTCATTATAAGATTTTTTACCTTTAGGTGAAATTGCATTTACAATAATTACATGATTTGCAATAGTTGTTTTGACAACATTAGAAATTTCACCAATTTTTAAATTAAAAATTACATTTGATAAATCATCTAAAACTTCTGATTCTGTTAAATTTTCAAATTCATTATAAATAATTTTATTTTCTTTAGCATATTCAATTATATCTTTATAATTGATTTCATTTATATTATTTTTAAAATCATTAGCTTCCTTCTCAGTTTTAAAATTAAATTGAACAAAGTTTCTTTTTTCTTTTGTAACAAATAAATCATTATTGCTTTCATAGTATAATTTTACTTCTTGTTCATTTGGTTGGAAATATTCTATAAATTGATTTTTATTAACAACTATATATGAAGCATTGCGTTTTTCCTTACTTTTGTAATTGTTTATATTATTTGTATAATAATTTTTTAAATCAATATTTTCCTCAGTAATAATTTCATTTGAATTTTCTAAATTTATATTGTCTATAGACAATTGGATTAAATTAATATTTCTAGAGTGATTTTCATAAAATATAATTTTTTTATTTAAATCTTGTGGAAAATTTATATCAAAAAAATATTTGTCAAAAGTTTTAGCTCTTGTTTCATAATCAATAATGCTTACTAAATCATCTATTTTTAAACCTTGTTGTTTTAAAAATGTATTTAATGCTAATTCATTTAATTTATTTTTATTATAAAGATTTGGAAGTTTTGTTTTAGTTTGTTGTGCTATAACAGTTTCATCAATTATAAAATTTTTACTGTGAAATTCATTTTCAAAAACAGCACTATTAATCAAATTTGATAAAGCAATAGAGTAAATTTGAAAATTTTTTATTTCTTGACTTGTAAGTTGTTTTCCAAGCATTTGACTAAATTGATTAATATTAATTTGCATTGAACGAGTGAATTTACTTGTTGAAATTGGCGTTCCTGAAACTTTGGCTATAATATTATCTGAATTAAATAAATTTGAATAACGTGAACCACCTCTGAAGAAAAATAGACTTATTCCAAATAAAATCGCTAATATAAAAGCTATTTTTGATTTACCAAGTTTCCTAAACATTTTTTTGTTGCTTCTATAATATTACTTTCTATAAGTGAAAGTAATAATGATAGATTTAAACGAATTTTCTTCATTTTTTGTTGCTAATTGGAAATTAAATGGAGATTTTAAGTTTATAAATGATTTTTTGTCTAAAATAGAAATTAAATCTAAAAATAAAAATTGTGTAATTATTTGTCCTCCATCAGTTTATTTAAACTATTTTTTAAAAAAAAATAAATTATATCATATTGGGGCTCAAGATGTGTCCATGTATGAAAAAGGATCTTACACTGGAGAAATTTCCCCAAAGAATTTGAAAGACGTTGGGGCAGAATTTTGTATAGTTGGCCATTCTGAAAGAAGACAATACTTTAATGAAACTGATGAAAAAATTAAAATTAAAATTTCAAATTTAATTAATAATAAAATTGTACCTATTTTATGTATTGGTGAAACTCAGATGGAGAGAGAACTTAATTTAACAAATAAAATTTTAAAGAATCAAATAATTAATGGTTTACCAAAAAACTCTAATCATACTAATACTATTTTAGCTTATGAACCGATTTGGGCTATTGGAAGTGGCTCAACCCCAAGTGTTGATGAAATAGAGTCAATACATACTTTTATTAGATCAATTGAAGACAAATTTAAAAATTTTATAATTTTATACGGAGGCTCATTAAACATTCAAAATTATAAGTCAATTTTAAATATTAATAACGTAAACGGAGGACTTATAGGTGGTTCATCATTAAAGATTGATGATTTTAATAAAATAATGTCTATATAATTTTCTTGATTTAAATCTGTTAATAAATATAAGTCAATTAAATGACAACATTAATTATCATACAATTAATACTAGCAATTTTACTTGTAATATTTATTCTGTTGCAAGGGACAGATAATGAAGGTTTAGGCTTAGGTGGCGGAGGCGGACTTGGAGGCATGATGTCAGCTAGAGGCTCTGCTAATTTATTATCAAGATTGACCGCACTTACAGCTACTTTGTTTATGATAATGAGCGTTATATTAACTATTACAGCTTCTATAGGTTCTAATAAAAATATTCTGGAGGCTCTACCAAGTGTTAATGAATCAGAAAGTTTAAATTCAGAACCCGCAATTCCTGAGTAATTAAATATATTTATCTTGATATAGAGCTCGCATTTCTGTATCACGGTATTCCGTAATGCATTTTGTTTTTATTACGGGTGGAGTGGCTTCGTCTCTTGGTAAAGGGCTTGCCTCAGCATCTTTGGCCTCACTTTTGCAATTAAGAAGTTTTAAAGTCAGAATTAGAAAATTAGATCCATATTTAAATGTTGATCCTGGCACTATGAGCCCATATCAACATGGAGAAGTTTTTGTTACTGATGATGGGGCTGAAACTGATCTTGATTTAGGTCATTATGAGCGTTTTACAAATCAATCATCTAATAAAAATGATAGTATTTCATCTGGTAAAATTTACTCAAATGTTTTGTCTAAAGAGAGAAAAGGTATTTATCTAGGCGCTACTATTCAAGTAATTCCTCATGTAACCAATGAAATAAAATTATTTATTAATAGTGACCTAAAAAATGAAGATTTTATAATTTATGAAATTGGTGGAACAGTTGGAGATATTGAATCACTACCTTTTCTTGAAGCAATTAGACAAATTAGAAATGATAGAAAGATTTCCTCATCTCTAATTCACATGACGTATGTTCCATATTTAAATTCAGCTGGTGAATTAAAAACAAAGCCAACACAACATTCGGTTAAAGAACTATTAAATGCTGGGATACAGCCAGATATAATTATGTGTAGATCTGAGAAAAAAATTAACAAAGAGTCTATTGAAAAGATTGCACTTTTTTGTAATGTAAAAAAAAATTCAGTAATATCTGCTTTAGATGTTAAAACAATCTATGAGGTTCCCACGGCATATTATAAGGCAGGCTTAGATTCTGCATTACTAAAACATTTGGGATACAATCCTAAAAATTACAAATTGAATTTAGATTATTGGAATCAAGTAATTAAAAAAATTAATAATTCAAATAAAAAAGTCAATATTGCTATAGTAGGTAAATACACTAACCTAAAGGATAGTTACAAATCATTAAGTGAAGCTTTAGTACATGGAGGAATTGCAAATAATAGAAAAATAAATATATTATGGATTAACGCAGAAGAAATAACAAAAAATTCAATTTCAAAACACTTAAAAAATGCTGATGGAATTTTAATACCTGGGGGTTTTGGTTCTAGAGGTATAGAAGGAAAAATTAAAGCTATAAAATATGCAAGAGAAAATGATATTCCTTTTTTTGGTATTTGTCTCGGTATGCAACTTGCAGTTATTGAAATATCAAGAAATTTGTTAAATATTAAAAAAGCAAATTCGAGTGAATTTGATAAAAATGCAATACCCGTAGTTGGATTAATGACTGAGTGGCAAAGTAACAAAAAAATTGAAAAAAGGAGTGAAAGAAGTGACAAAGGAGGAACTATGAGATTAGGTTCTTATAGGGCAATTTTGAAAAAAAACTCTAAAATTTTTAAGATTTATAAGACAGGTAAAATTGATGAAAGACATCGTCATAGATATGAAGTAAATAATAAGTATATTAAAAAGTTTTTAAATAAAGGATTTGAGTTTTCAGGTATGTCACCAGATAAAATTTTACCAGAAGTTTTAGAAAGTAAGAATCATCTTTGGTTTATAGGAGTTCAGTTTCATCCTGAACTAAAGTCTAGACCTCAGCAACCACATCCACTATTTATTTCTTTTATAAAACATTGTGCAATTAAAAATGAAAAGAATTGATATAGAAAATATAAAGATGGCTAACAACTTGCCTTTTGTTTTAATTGCCGGTCCATGTGTAATTGAAAATGAGAAGCACTGTATGTTAATTGCAGAAAAGTTATACAGTATTTGTAATTCTTTAAACTTAAATTTTATATTTAAATCAAGCTTTGATAAAGCTAATCGTTCTAGTATTAAAAGTCATAGAGGTGTAAATATAAAAAATGCTATAAATATTTTTAATAAAATAAAGAAAAATTTTGGATGCCCTATAATAACAGATGTTCATAATGAAAATCAATGTATTCAACTTGCAAATGAGGACTGCATAAACATTATACAAATACCAGCTTTTTTGTGCCGACAAACTGACTTATTATTAGCGGCGGGAAATACAAAAAAAATAATTAATGTTAAAAAAGGTCAATTTTTATCACCTCATGATGTAAAAAATATATTTACTAAAATTGAATCAACTACGAATGATAAAATAATAATAACTGAAAGAGGAACATCATTTGGTTATAATAATTTAGTTAGTGATTTTAGATCTATAGATATTATGAAAAAATTTCTCTACCCCGTTGTTTTTGACGCAACACATTCTGTACAAGAACCTGGTGGGTTAGGTCACGCCAGTGGAGGAAAAAGAGAGTTTGTTTCATCATTGGCAAAAGCTTCAATATCTATAGGTGTCGCAGGACTTTTTATAGAAACTCATGATGATCCTGATAATGCTCCAAGTGATGGACCTAATATGCTTAATATAAATGATTTAAAAGATTTATTAATAAAATTAATTGAGATAGATAAAATTGTTAAATCATAATCAAAAAATTAGATGGCCATTATAACTGATATTACAGGTAGGGAAATACTTGATAGCAGAGGTAATCCTACTGTAGAATGTGATGTTGTTCTTGAAAATAAATGGATTGGGAGAGCCTCAGTTCCAAGTGGTGCCTCTACAGGTATTCATGAGGCATTGGAATTAAGAGATAAAGATATTAAAAGATATAACGGCAAAGGTGTATTAAAAGCTGTAAAAAATATTAATGAAATTTTAAAACCAAAATTGATAAATAAAAACTTTGATTCAATTGATAAATTAGATAACTTCTTAATACATGAAGATGGAACAGAAAATAAATCTAAGCTTGGAGCAAATACAACTTTAGCTTTGAGTTTAGCCTTTGCAAAAGGTTTAGCTTTGTTAGAAAGTAAAACATTTTATTCCTTTATATCTAAAGATCAAAATTTTATTTTACCAGTTCCTATGATGAATGTTGTTAATGGGGGATCTCATGCAGATAATAATGTTGATATACAAGAATTTATGATTGTTCCTGTTGGTGCTTCAAATTTTGCTGACTCTCTAAGATATGGTTGTGAAATATTTCATTCCTTAAAATCAATATTAAAATCAAAAAATTTAAATACTAATGTAGGTGATGAAGGGGGTTTTGCGCCTAATATTAATTATGCAAATGAAATTATTGAAATTATAATTCAATCTGTTGAAAAAACTGGGCTAAAAATTGGAAATGATATTTTGCTTTCTCTTGATATAGCTTCAACAGAATTTTATAAAAATGGTCTATATCATATGAAGAGTGAAAATAAAAAAATGAACTCAGATGAAATGATTGAATATATAAAAAATTTAACAAATTCATATCCAATATTTTCTGTTGAAGATGGCATGGCTGAAGATGACTGGGAAGGTTGGGCAAACTTAACATATGAACTAGGTAAAAAAATTCAATTAGTTGGTGATGATTTATTTGTAACAAATATTAATAGATTGCAGAAAGGCATTGAAGAGAAATCTGCAAATTCAATATTAATAAAACTTAATCAAATTGGTACTTTATCAGAAACTATCAATGCAATAAAACTTGCAAAAGATAATAATTTTACAACCATAATATCTCATAGATCTGGTGAAACTGAAGATACAACAATTGCCGATCTTTCAGTTGGAATTTCTGCAGGTCAAATTAAAACTGGATCATTGTCTAGAACCGATAGAATTTCAAAATATAATCAGTTGCTTAGAATTGAAGAACATCTATCAGATAATTCTATATTTGCTGGCCATAAATTAAGAAATAATTGACATTATCGTCTTAATTTTGCTTTATAATTTAAAAATTAATTTATGAATAAGTCCCTAGCAATAAAAAATAAGCTTTATTTATTTATTTCCTATATTTTATCTTTTTTTTTATTCATATACTTGGCTTATTTTTTGATTAATGGCCAAAAAGGTCTAATTAAATATTTTAAATTAAAAAATCAAAATATAGCGTATAAAAAAGAACTAGATATATTGAAAAAAGAAAATGAATACTATTTAGATAGAATAAAAAGATTACAACCCAATACAATAGATTTAGATTATCTTGATGAAAAACTTAGAAAAAATAATGGTTTTTTAAAAGATAATGAAATTGTTGTCATTATTGATTAATTATAATTATATATTAATTGTTTTAACAATATTTTTAAAATGAAACTGATAAAAAAAGATTATTTAAAAATTTATAAATATATGCTCAAAATTAGAAGATTTGAAGAAAGAGCAGCGCAGTTATATGGTATGGGGCATATTGGAGGTTTTTGTCATTTATATATTGGTCAAGAAGCGGTCGTTGTTGGTGTATTGATGACTATTAACAAAAATGATTCAGTGGTGACAACATATAGAGACCATGGTCATATGATTGCTAGAGGTTTAAAGCTTGATAGAATAATGGCAGAACTGACAGGAAGAAATTCTGGTTATTCATCAGGTAAAGGTGGATCTATGCATATGTTTTCTAAAAAAAATAATTTTTACGGTGGTCATGGAATAGTTGGTGCTCAAGTTCCAATAGGTACAGGTATTGCTTTTACTCATAAATATAATAATGAAAAAAATATTTGTAGAACGTATATTGGGGATGGTGCTATGAATAATGGACAAGTATTTGAATCTTTCAATTTAGCTTCATTATGGAAATTACCTGTTTTATATATTATTGAAAACAATAAGTATGGAATGGGTACAGCTGTTAATAGAGCAGCGGCTGGAACAGATTTATATAAAAGGGGAGAAGCTTTTGGAATTAAGGGTGAGGTAGTTGATGGAATGAATGTTTTTTCTATTATTAAGTCTGCTGAAAAAGCCGCTAAATATGTAAGATCAGGAAAAGGACCTTATATTTTAGAAGTTCAAACTTATAGATACAGAGGTCATTCAATGTCTGATCCAGCAAAATATAGAACTAAATCTGAACTTGAGGAATATAAAAATTCTGATCCTATTGAAATTGTAAAAAAACAAATAATTAAAAAAAAGTTTGCATCAAAAAACGAAATGGAAAAAATAAATAATGAAATAATTAAAGAGGTAAAATCTGCGGTAACTTATGCTCTAGAAAGTAAATTTCCAGCTAAAGAAGAATTATTTACAGATGTATATTTATAATGACTATTGAAATTTTAATGCCTGCATTATCTCCGACTATGACGGAGGGTAATTTAACAAAATGGTTAGTGCGTGAAGGTCAAGAAGTTAAAGCCGGTGAAGTCATAGCTGAGATAGAAACTGACAAAGCTACAATGGAAGTTGAAGCTGTAGATGAAGGTTATGTAGAAAAATTATTATATAAAGAGGGTGATAATAATATTCCTGTTAACAAACCAATAGCCTTAATTTCAAATCAAAAAATTAGTGAAATTGAAAAAAAAGATCATGAAGCTAATCAATCAAAAAATTTAAATAAACAAGATATAAAAGTTTTTAAAAATAATAATGATAAAGAACAAAAAAACAAAAATATAGAAAATGAAAAAATTACCATGAGACAAGCAATAAGAGATACAATTGCTGAAGAAATGAGAAAAGATAGAAAAGTATTTGTTTTAGGTGAAGAAGTTGCTGAATATCAGGGAGCTTATAAAGTTACACAAGGTTTGCTTGAAGAATTTGGTGAAAAAAGAGTTATTGATACGCCAATATCTGAGCAAGGCTTTACAGGACTTGCTGTTGGCGCTGCATTTAAAGGGTTAATCCCTATTGTTGAATTTATGACTTTTAATTTTTCAATGCAGGCAATAGATCAAATTATCAACTCCGCTGCTAAAACTTTGTATATGTCTGGAGGGCAAATTAATTGCCCTATTGTTTTTAGAGGTCCAAACGGAGCTGCGGCTCAAGTTGCAGCTCAGCATAGCCAAGATTTTTCTTCATGGTATTCTCATGTGCCTGGATTAAAAGTTGTTACTCCTTCAACACCTTTAAATGCAAAAGGATTGCTACGCTCTGCAATAAGGGATCCAAATCCAGTTATATTTCTTGAAAATGAAATCCTTTATGGCTTAAAAGGAGAAATTTCGTCAAGTAGTGATTTTACAATTCCATTTGGTAAAGCAAATATTGCAAAAGAGGGTTCGGATACGACTATTGTAACTTATTCCATCATGCTTCAAAAATCTCTTGAGGCTGCAAAAATTTTGAAAAATCAATTTAACTTAGATGTAGAAGTAATAGATCTCCAATCCTTAAGACCAATTGACTCCAAAACTATAATTAACTCTGTAAAAAAAACTAATAGAATTGTTACAGTTGAAGAATCATGGCCATTTGCTAGTGTTGGATCTGAGATTGTTAACTTAATCCAAAAAAATGCTTTTGACTATTTGGATGCCCCAATAACTAAAGTTAATAGTGCTGATGTACCAATGCCTTATTCTAGTGAGTTAGAAAAGCTATACCTACCTCAAATAGATGATATTGTAAAAGCAGTAAAAGAAATCAATTATATATAGTTTATGTCCTCAAAAATTTTAATGCCGGCTTTATCGCCAACAATGACTGAAGGTATAATTAACAAATGGTTAGTCAAAGTTGGTGATCAAGTTAAAGCTGGAGATGTAATTGCTGAAATAGAAACTGACAAAGCTACTATGGAAGTTGAATCTGTTGATGAGGGAAAAATTACTCATATTTTAAAAAATAAACATGGCACACAAGTACCAGTTAATAGTGTTATAGCAATAATTGATGGAACTAAAAATGACACTATAGAAAACTTATCTAAAAAAATTGAGGAAAAAAATGAGGTAGAATTATTAAAAACGAGTGACTACCCTGATAAAAAAGAAAAGGATAAGATTAATGAAGCGGTAGATGCAAATTTTAAAAGATTTAAAGCTTCGAATATAGTTAAAAAAATTGCAAAAGAAAAAAACCTCGATCTCAATAAATTTAAAGGAAGTGGTCCAGCAGGGCGTATTATAAAAAGAGATCTGGAGTCAGTTAGGGCAAATCATAATTCTGAAAATTTATCAATTGAAGGAGATCATATTGTTCCAAGCTCAATTCGTAAAGTTATTGCCAAACGTACTTTAGAAGCAAAACAAAAAATTCCTCATTTTTATCTTACTATCGAATCAAAAGTTGATAAATTAATTCAGTTAAGAGACAAAATTAATGAGAATAATACAATAAAAATTTCATTTAATGATCTAATAGTTAAGGCTGTGGGAATTGCTATTGAAAAGAACCCTAATACTAATGTTTATTGGCAAAATGAAAAAATTTATAAACTAATTAATATAGATGTATCTGTAGCCGTTGCTATTGATGATGGTCTTATTACTCCAATTATAAAAAAGGTAAATTCTAAAGGACTTAATCAGATATCAGATGAAATTAGAAATTTGGCAAATTTAGCAAAAAAAAACTTATTATCTCCTCAGCAATATACTGGGGGATCCATAACTGTGTCAAATCTAGGTATGTATGGTATAAATGAATTTGCGGCAATAATTAACCCTCCACAAGCTTCAATTTTAGCTGTTGGTAATATTGTTAAAAAACCAATTGTAGTAAATAATGAAATCAAAGTAGGCAATACACTTAAATGTACTTTATCTGCTGATCATAGAGTTTTAGATGGAGCAGTTGCTGGAAAATTATTAAAAGATTTTAGTGAAATTATTGAAAATCCATTTGAAATTTGGATAAAAAGTAGAGATATGAAAGTTATTTAGAATGACAGAAATTAGACATCCTGAAAAAATTAATAAAATTTCAAATCCAATACTTAAAAAACCACCTTGGATTAGAGTAAAGGCCCCAACTTCAAAATTTTTTAAATCAACAAACAAAATTTTAAAAAATAAAAAAATAATTACTGTTTGTGAAGAGGCATCATGCCCTAATATTTCTGAATGTTGGCAAAAAAAACATGCAACATTTATGATACTTGGAGATATTTGTACGAGAGCATGTGCATTTTGCAATATAAAGACAGGTAAGCCCGGTTTTATTGATACAGATGAACCTAAAAAAATAGCTGAAGCTGTATCAGAGTTAGGACTCCAACATGTTGTTGTAACAAGTGTTGACAGGGATGATTTAAAAGATGGTGGAGCAGCTCATTTTACAAAAGTTATAAGATACATAAGAAATTTAAACCCTCAATGTACTATAGAGATTTTGACACCTGATTTTCATAAAAAGCCAGAGGCATTGGATATCCTATCTAATGATTTACCAGATGTTTTTAATCATAATCTTGAAACTGTTCCCAGGTTGTACTTAAGTATAAGACCTGGATCCAGATATTTTGTTAGTTTAAAACTTTTAGCTGACATAAAAAAAATTAATCCTAATATTTTTACAAAATCAGGATTAATGGTAGGTTTAGGTGAATCTAAAGATGAATTATATCAAGTTATGGATGATTTAAGGTCAGCGGATGTAGATTTTATTACTATAGGTCAATATTTACCACCTACACCAAAACATGCTAAATTAGAAAAATTCATAACACCAAAGGAATTTGATGAATACAGAAAAATGGCATTTGCAAAAGGGTTTTTAATGGTATCTTCTTCTCCACTGACTCGTTCGAGCTATCATGCATCTGAAGATTTTAAAATCATGAAACAAAATAGAGAAACTCAAAACCTCTAATGAAAAAATCACAAAGGAGTGAAATTGTTTTACACTCTGCAAAAAAATTATTTGATATTGTAATAGATATTGAAAGATATCCTGAATATATACCATGGTGCAAAAGAATAATTATAAATGATAGAAAAAAAAATGAAATTTTTGCTGATATGTATGTACAATATAAATTTATTATAGTTCATAAATTTGGATCACATGTAATTTTTAATAAAGAAAAATTAACCATTCAAACTAACTATATTCAAGGTCCCTTGAAAGATTTAAAAACAAAATGGAAGTTTCAAGAGATTAATAAAAAAAGATCTCAAATTATATTTGATGTTAATTTTGAGTTTAAAAATTATTTTCATCAAAAATTAGCAGACACCTTTTATCCACTTATTGAAAATAAGATGATCAATTCTTTTAAGGCAAGGGCAGATAGTATATTAGATTGAATTATCTAAATATTTAAATATAAAATTTATACACTTTGTTTGTATTTGAATTCTAGTACCAATAAATTTTTTTTTAATTACTAGAATTTTAGAATTTAAAAATATACCTATATACACTAACCCTATTGGTTTATTTTTTGTACCACCTTTAGGACCAGCTATACCAGTTGTGGATATACAAATATTTGTTTTGTTTTTTAAATATAAATTTTTAACCATTTCTTTGGCTGTTTCTTTACTTACTGCGCCATATTTCTTTAGAGTTGTTTTTTTAACACCTAAATCGTTTACTTTAAATTCATTAGAATAACTAATGTAGCCACCCTTAAATATTTTAGAAGCATTTTTATTTTTTGTAAAACTATATGCTAACAGTCCCCCAGTGCAAGATTCCGCAACTGATACTGATATATTTAATTTAATTAATTTATTTAAAACTTTTTTATATAAATGCATTTAATGTTACCAATGTTATAATTGTATAAAGTCCTGCAATAATATCATCAAGTATAACCCCGTATCCACTTTTTATATTTTTATCAATAAAGTTTGCAGGAAATAATTTTATGATATCAAAAAATCTAAAAATAATTAATAAAAGCAATAACGTGACTAAATCATTAAATAAAAATATATAATCATAAAAAAAAAATATAGTAAAGACACCAAGTAACTCATCAATAACTATATGTTTAGAGTCATATGAATTAGTAAAAGAAGAAAAATAATTTATTAAAAAATTAGAAATAAAAAATAAAATAATATAAATACTTATTAAAACTTCTAAAGATAAAAACAATTTTTTAAACAATAAAAAAAATATTATAATAGCTGCTATACTACCCCATGTTCCAGAGGCAAATTTTATGTATCCTATATAAAATATTGATAAAAAAATTTTAGTAAAGTTTTTCATTTGAAATTTGCACTATTGCTTCTGCAGCTATACCAAGTCCATCACCTATAAAACCTATTTTTTCATTTGATGTTGCTTTAATTGAAATAATTTTATTAGGTATATTCAACAAAGATGATAATTTTTTGATCATTTCATTTCTATATTTGTTAATATTAGGTTTTTCACATATAAAATTAATATCAAGATTAACTATATAGTATTTTTTATCTTGCAGTTGATTTTTTGCAAATTTCAAAAAATGTATTGAGTTTTTATTTTTCCATTTTTTCTCATTATTTGAGAAATAGTTTCCAATATCCTTCATTGATAAAGCTCCAAATATACTATCACAAATTGCATGCAAACCTACATCTGCATCAGAATGGCCAATTAATTTATTATAATTAATTTTAACACCACACAGTCTTAATCCTTTTTTAATTTTAGGATTAAATCTATGAATATCATAACCAATGCCAGATTTAAAAATAGGATTATAAAATAATTTAAAAAAATTAAAATCATTTGGATATGTTATTTTCATATTAAATTTTTCACCTTTAATGTAATTAATTTTATCTTCAGTTATTAAACTAGAATCATCTTTAGCATTAGTTATGGATGTTTTTTTATGAGCTTCATAAATAATTTTAAATTTAAAACCTTGAGGGGTTTGTATAATTTTAACCTCTTCATTAATTTCTTTTTTATTAATAACTTTTTTTTCAGGGATCAAAATATAGGGTATTGCTGAATGTTTATTTTTTAATTGTGTAAAAATTTTTTTTAACAAAATATTAGAACAAAAAGGTCTAGCGGCATCGTGAATAAGAACATTTTCTGGATTATAAGGCTTTAATACTCTTAATCCATTTATTGATGATAATTGCCTATTTTTTCCAGCATTGGCAAATAAAAAATTAACTAATGGGAATTCTTTTTTTAAATTTCTAACATATTTAAAATGTGATTTTTTGTGTACAATTAAAATTTTTTGAAAAAAACTAGTGTCTATACTGTTTAAAAAAAAATATATTAGATTTTTACCATTTATTTCAACAAATTGTTTCGGTACATTTTTGCCATATCTAGTCCCCATACCTCCGGCTAGGATAACAAGTGCATTTTTTATCTTTTTCATTTATAGATATAATTATATTATATTAGTTTATTATAACATTAAATATATAAATAAAACCTGCCGAAGTGATTAGCTTAACAAAAATATTAAATAAATTGTACCTAACGAGGTTTTCATTTTATTTGTTATTAATTTTAATAGCTATTAGTTTTTCTATTACTTTTTATTTAATGCTTCCTGATAATAATTTAGTTAAAAATCCTCTTCAATTACAATATTTTTTATTAGCAGATGTCTTTTTTGTAATTTTACTTTTAGCTTTAATAATTAGACAATTAATTTTAATTATTATTTATAGAAAAAATAAAAAAGATGAATCAAAATTATATATTAAATTTGTTAATTTGTTTGCAGCTATGGCTGTTGGGCCTGCAATTGGTTTAGTCATAATTACTTCTCTTTTTTTTAATTTAGAATTTAGAACTTGGTATGGTGGTGCAGTTAGAGAAGCAGTTGTTAATTCAAATATTGTAGCAAAAGATTATGAAAATGAAATACAAGCTGAAATAATATCTGATACACAGCTTATTATGAGAGAGATAGTTAAAGTATCTAGAAATAATGAAGTTAACATTAACTCTATTAATCAGGTATTAAATGAATTTATTGATTTAAGAACAATTTCAAACATTTATTTATTTAATAAAGCGGGTGACATCTATTTAAATTTTAAAGATAAAGAGAATGAAAATTTTTTATATCCTTCAAAAAATATATTTGAGATTTTAGATCAAAACAGAGTTTTTATTTTTCAATTAAATAAAAATTCTATTTCCGCTTATAAAAAAATTAATTTTTTAGGTGATGTATTTATGCAAGTTAATAGAGATTTAAATACAAATATATGGGATCATATCGCAGCCACTAAAGATGCATACAAGATTTATACAATAAAAGAAAATGAAAGTGCGGGTATTCAAATTACTTATTCAATGATTTTTGTTTTATTTTCTATAGGTTTTATTTTAATTGCTGTTTTAATAGGATTCAATTTAGCTAGAAGGTTATCAAAACCTATTTCTATTTTAATTGAGTCAGCAAATGAAATTTCTAAAGGAAATTTTGAAGCTAAAGTAAGTGAAATTGATGAATTTGATGAAATAAAAGTTCTGATTACTGCTTATAATAAAATGATATCAGAAATTGAAAGTAAGCAACTTCAACTTGTATCTAAAAGTTTAGATGATGAGGAAAAGAGATTATTTATAGAGGCAATTTTAAGTTTATTAACTATAGGAGTTATTTCTCTTGATAATAATTTTAATATTATATTATCTAATAAAACAGCTTCAATATTGTTTAAAAATTCAAAAAATTTTAATGAAAAAGACAATTTTTTAAAAATAATACCTGAGTGGGAAAAGATATTTAATAATTTTAAAAATTCAAAGAAAATACTTGAAAATTTTCAATATGATTTTGTTATAAATAATGACCAAAGAAATTTTAATGTTCGTATTATCAAAGAGATAATTAATAATCAGATTAATGGTTATGTTGTAGCAATAGATGATACAACAACTTTACTTCTAGCTCAAAAACATGCTGCTTGGTCTGATATAGCGAGAAAAATAGCTCATGAAGTAAAAAATCCACTTACGCCAATAAAGTTATCTGCCGAAAGAATTGAAAAGAAATTCAATGATAATAATATATCTCAAAAAGACATCTCACTTTTAACACAAACAATTTCAAGACAAGTTGATGATATAGGAAAATTAGTTGATGAATTTTCCTCTTTTGCAAGAATACCTGAAGCTGAAATAAAATTAGATAACCTTTCTAATTGTCTTAGAGAATCATATGAGCTTTATGCAAATAGCCATAAAAATATAAAAATGAATTTAGATCTTTTTCAAAAAGATATTTATTTTCAATTTGATAAAATGCAAATTTCCAGATGTTTTAATAATATTATTAAAAATGCAATTGAAGCAGTTGAAAAAATCCCTAATCCATTAATTAGTATTAAGTTAACACAAAATAATTATGCAATTATTATAGAATTTATAGATAATGGTATAGGTATAGATAAAAAATCTATTTCTAAAATATTTGAACCATATTTTACTACTAAAAATAAAGGAACTGGCTTGGGATTATCAATAGTTAAAAGAATTATTGAAGATCATGGTGGTAAAATTACTATTGATAAAAATAAAGATATGGCAGGTACAATATCAAAAATTACTTTTGAAAATCAAACTGAAAATTACAATGCATAAAATTTTAATAATTGATGATGAAAAAGATATATGTTTTTTAATTTCTGAAATTTTAAAAGATGAAAATTTTATTACTTATAGTGCAATTAATTCAGATGAAGCTATTGCAAAATATAATAAAATGAAGCCTGATCTAATTATATTAGATGTTTGGTTATCAAAAAGTAAGCTAGATGGTATTGAATTATTAAGAAAATTTAAAGAAATACAACCTAATATTCCAATTATTATTATTAGTGGTCACGGAACTGTTGATCTTGCTGTTAATTCAATAAAAAGTGGAGCTTATGATTTTTTAGAAAAACCATTTAATAGTGATAAATTAATAATACTGACAAAAAGAGCAATTGAAAGCTCCAATTTAGTTAATGAAAATAAAAATTTAAAAAATTTATTATCTTCATCTGATAAATTAATAGGTCAATCAATTTTTATAAAAAAAATTGAAAAAAAAATATATGATCATTCAAATTCTAAATCTAGATTATTGATTCATGGTAGTTTTGGTACTGGTAAAAAATTGTTATCTAATTTGATACATGCTAATTCTAAGTTTAGGGAAAAATTACCTGTAGTTATAGATTTTAATAAATTATCAAATCAGAACATAGAAAGTTTGTTAAACGATGATGAAAAATATTTAAATGAAAATTTATTTATTAGATCTAATAATAATACATTAATATTGATCAACATTGACCAATTGGCTATAAATTATCAAAAGAAACTCCTGTTTTTTATAGAAAATGGAAGCTTTTTTGCTAGATATAATGTTAAACTTCATCAAAAAATTATTAGTATTACTGAAAAAAAATTAGAAGAAGAAATTAAAAAAGGTAATTTTTTATCTAGATTATATGAAAGAATTAACACTGAAAATATTTTTTGTCCCAATATTTCTGAAAGGCGAGAAGATATAGTTCCAATTCTTGAATATTATATTAACAATTTTTATAATCAAGATGCAAGAAAAATCACATTTTCAGATTCTGCTAAATCAAAACTTGAACTATATGATTGGCCTGGAAATATATCTCAAATGATTAACTACATAGAAAAAACTATAATTTTAAATCAAGGAATTGACAAAAAAAATATTTTTGAACTTGATGATTTAGCTTTAGAAATGGGAGATTTTGAAAACGAATCATTCAATAATAATCTAGATTTATCTTTAAAAGATGCTAGATCTGAATTTGAAAAAGAATATTTACTCTCGCAAATAAAAAGATTTAATGGTAATATGTCAAAAGTTTCTCAATATACAGGTATGGAGAGAACTGCTTTATATAGAAAGATTAAATCCTTAAAAATATCTCTTAATTAAATAAATTAGAAATGAAAACTATAATTTGTGGAGCTGGTGATGTTGGATATAGCATCGCGGATAAATTATCAAAAGATAGATTCGAGGTCACTGTCATAGATGAATCCCTTGAAAAACTTACAAAAATTTCAGAAAATTTAGATGTAAAAGTAATCTTAGGCGCTCCAAGTTTACCATCTATTTTAAAAAAAGCAGGAGCTAAAGAATGTGAAATGATAATAGCTGTCACAAAAAGTGATGAAATGAACATGATTACTTGTCAAATAGGTCATTCTATATTCAATATCCCAAAAAAAATAGCCAGGATTAGGCAACAGGATTATTTAAAAGATGAGTGGTTAAATTTGTATACCAAGCATAATCTACCTATTGATGCAATAATTTCACCTGAGCAAGAAATTGCTAAGGCGTTGCACAGACGTCTTATATCTCCGGGTACAATTGATATGCTTGAACTATCAGAAAAAAAATTAAAGTTGATTGGCTTTAAATGTGAAAAAAATTGTGGACATATAGGTATGTCAGTTAGAGAATTATCTGAGAAATTTCCAGATTATCTAGCAAATATATTGTTCGTTTTTCGAGGAGATAAAAAATTTCTAGTTACTTCATCAACAATAATTCAAGAAAATGATTTAATATATATGGTTGTAGAAACTGATCATTTAACTGGTGTTTTACGTGAATTTGGTCATCAAGAGATGCAGGTTAAAAAAATAGTAATAATAGGAGGGGGCAATATTGGTTTTTCATTGGCTCAATTAATAGAAAATTCTAATACAGATATAAAAACAGATTTAATTGAGAATGATAAATCTAGATCTGAATATTTGGCTTCAAATCTTCAAAAAGTCACCATTATTAATGGAGATGGTTTGGATAACCAAATTTTAGAAGAAGTTAACATTTCAGAAGCAGGATTTTGTATTGCTATTACAGAAGATGATGAAGTAAATATTTTATCATCACTATTAGCAAAAAGAGCGGGGGCTGATCAATGTATGACTTTAATAAATAATAGTTCCTACTCATCTTTATTAAATAATATAGGGGTTGATATTACTATAGATCCAAAAATAATAACTATTTCTAAAATATTGGAAAAAGTTAGAATGGGCAGTATTAGAAATGATTATTCTATAGGAGATGGCTTTGGAGAAGTTATAGAGGCTGTTGTTCAAAGTGAATCAAATATTTGTAATAAAAGCTTAGTCGATATAAAATTACCTAAAGGAATTAGAATAGGTTCAATATTTAGGGATGATAAAATTATAATTCCAACCAGCAAAACTATTTTCAAAAAAAATGATGATGTTGTTTTTTTTGCTGAAACCAATTGTATTAAAAAATTGGAAGAACTTTTATCAATTGATTATTAATATGAGTAAAATTGCTTTTATTAATAATAAGTACGTAAAATTCAATAATGCAAAAGTACATATTGAAGACAGAGGTTTGCAATTTGCAGATAGCGTTTATGAAGTAATTGCTGTTTTAAATAAAAAATTAATAGATTATAAATACCATTTTTATAGATTACGTTACTCTTTAAAAGAACTAAATATTTCTCTTAAAGTTGACCAAAATAGATTTCTAAAAATATTTAAAAAATTATTAGAAAAAAATAATGTAACAAATGGAATAATTTATCTTCAAATTACCAGAGGTATACAGGTAAGGGAACATGTATATGAAAAAAATATTAAACCAAATATTATTATTTATTCTAGAAAAAGAAAATTTAATTTACCTGATAAAAATTTTTATGGTGTAAATGCCATAACATATAATGATTTAAGATGGGCAAGAAGAGATATTAAAACTGTTAATTTATTGCCTAATGTTATAGCAAGAAATAACGCTAATAGAAAAAAAGCATATGAAGCTATTTTAATAAAAAATAATATCATAACAGAAGGTACTTCATCAAATATATGGATTATAAAAAATAAAAAACTTTACACTCATCCATCAAATATAAATATTTTAAAAGGTGTAACAAGAACTTCATTAAAATTAATAATTAAGAAAATGAAACTAACTTTTATAGAGAAACCTTTTTCATTGAAGCATCTTATGAATGCTGATGAAGTTTTTTTAACTAGTTCGGGTAGTTTTATTACTCCAATTGTAAAAATTGACTCTAAATTAATAAATAATGGTAAAATAGGTGAGATTACTCTAAATCTTGCTAAAATGTACTTTAAATCATGCATGAATGGATAATATAAAACAAGAAGATATTAAGGAAGTCTGCTTTAATATAAGTAGAAATATTATATTACCAAAATATCAAAAGTTAAAAAAAGAAGATGTAAAATATAAGAATGGAACTGAACTAGTAACATGTGTTGATATAGATGTTGAAAAAGAATTAAAAAAAAATCTATTAAAAATTATTACGCATTCTAATTTTATTGGTGAAGAGGAATATTCATTAAATAATAATATTACAAACTTCTATAAAGAAGATGCTTATTGTTGGACCGTAGATCCAATTGATGGAACAACAAATTTTGTAAATGGTAGAGATAAATTTGCAATAATGATTGCCCTTACTTTTAAAAATAAAATTTTGTATTCGTGGATTTATAAACCTTTGGAAAATTTAATGTGTAATGCAATTTATAATGATGGGGCATTTATAAATAATAATAAAATAAAAACAAAAACCATTGATACTTTAGGAAAAGCAATAGGTTCAATTAGTTCCAAATATTGGGATGAATATGATTTAGAAAAAATAAAACTATTAAAAAAAAAATTTGTCGAAGTAAAATCATATAAATGTATTGGTTATGAGTATGTTGATATTGGAGAGGGAAAAAGAAATTTTGCAATTCTATCAAAACTATCCCCTTGGGATCATATACCAGGAATACTTTTTGTTAGAGAATCTGGTGGATCAGATATTGATTTTAATAATCAAAAATATGATTTTACATCAAAAAATAAAAATTTAATTGTTAGTAATTCAAAAGAATTTAATTCAAAAATTTTGGAAAAGTTAGGAGCTTAAATATGAGTATTCAAAATGTTTCGTTTATAGGTTTAGGTGTAATGGGTTATCCAATGGCAGGTCATTTACAAAAAAAAGGATATAATGTTAAAGTTTTTAATCGAACAGACTCAAAAGCAATCAAATGGGTTGAAGAATTTGGTGGTCAAAAAGTAAATACACCTTCTGAAGTTTGCTCAACCGCTGAAATAATCTTTATGTGTGTAGGACGTGATGAAGATATTATTGAAATAATGGATGGTAATAATGGAATACTTTCTTCTGCTAAAGAAGGAACAATTATAGTTGATCATACCACAGCATCTGCAGAAATTGCGAGAACATATTTTCAAAAACTTAAAAAAATAAACATTGGTTTTTTAGATGCTCCAATATCAGGTGGACAAGCAGGTGCGGAGAATGGTGTTTTATCTATAATGATTGGAGGTGAAAAAAAATATTTTGAATTAGTAAAACCTGTTTTGAAATCATACGGTAAATCTATAGAGTTAATTGGACCTTCTGGATCAGGTCAAATTGCAAAAATGATAAATCAAATTTGCATTGCAGGTTTAGTGCAAGGATTATCTGAGGCAATGGCATTTGGAAAAAAAGCAAATGTTGATATGGAAAAAGTACTAAGTGTTATATCAAAGGGTGCTGCTCAATCTTGGCAAATGGAAAATAGATATAGAACAATGCTAGATGGCAAATTTGATTACGGTTTTGCAGTTGACTGGATGCGAAAAGATTTATCTATTTGTTTTAGAGAGGCAAAAAAAAATGGAGCTTCACTTCCTATTACAGAAATTGTAGATAAATATTATGAAGAAGTTCAAAAAAATGGTGGCAATCGCTTTGATACTTCCTCACTTATAACATTAGTAGATAAGTAAATGTCAAGAAATATAGTTTTAGCTATTACTTTGTTAATAGTGTCATCTTTTTTGTGGTCAGGAAATTTTTTTTCTGGAAAAGTCGCTTTTATTTCTGGTCTCAGTCCTTTTAAACTAAGTTTTTTTCGTTGGATACTCGCTTTACTTATTCTACTACCTTTTACATATACTCAAATAATTAAAGATTTAGATTATTATAAAAAAAATATACTGTTAATGACTATGATTGCAATTTTAGGTGTTACAATTTTTAATTCTTTTACTTATATTTCTCTAAGAACCACCATGGTTATTAATTCAACATTAATGGCATCTGTTGCACCTGTAATGATGATTGGTTTTTCTTGGTTAATATTTAGAACTTCAACGACACCACTTCAATTTGCTGGCATAATTTTGTCTCTTATTGGAGCTTTTTCTATTATTTTAAAAGGTAGCTTAAATAATTTATATAATTTATATTTTACTGCAGGGGACTTGTGGATGCTGGGGGCTGTTATTTCATGGTGTTTATATTCAGTACTACTTAAAAAAATTGATAATAAAACATCACAATTAGCAAATTTAGAAGTAATGATAATTATTGGGGTTATATTTATTATACCATTTTATATTATAGAGTCATTTAACTCGACTTTTCTTCCTTCCACTGGATTAGACTTGGCTATAATTGGTTATGTTGCATTTTTTGCAAGTATTGTAGCATTTTTTTCTTGGAACAAAGGAGTTTCTATAATTGGAGCAAATAGAGCTAGTCTTTTCTTACATTTAATACCTGTCTTTAGTACCATATGGGCTATTTCTTTTTTAAATGAGAAATTTGCTTTTTTTCATGTGATTGGTGTGCTTTTTATACTATCTGGAATTATATTATCTAATATAAAGCAAATCAAATGAGCAAAATAATTAAAACAGATGCTGAATGGAAATCTCTTCTTACAGAAGATGAATACTATGTAACAAGACGAAAGGGCACTGAACCACCTTTTTCTGGAAAAAATTTTAAAATACTAAAGGGTGGTATTTTTAAATGCAAATGTTGTAATAATGAATTGTTTAACAGTTCTACAAAATATGATTCAGGTTGTGGTTGGCCCAGTTTCTTTGAGCAATTATCATCAGAAGCAATTAAAACTGAAGTAGACAAATCACATGGTATGGTTCGAATTGAAATTATGTGTGCGAAATGTGACGCACATTTAGGTCATGTTTTCGATGATGGACCTCAACCAACTGGAAAAAGATACTGTGTAAACTCATTATCGATAAATTACGAAGAAGTTGAATAATACTTTTTACACTTTATTATTCTCATCAGTGGGTCATGCACTCATGCATATGTTTGCCGCTTTCTATTTTGTTATTGTTCTAACAATTGAAAAAGAATGGAATATTTCTTATGATCAGCTTATTCGTCTTTGGTCTCTTGGCGCTCTTTTAATAGGTCTTGGTGCGATACCTTTTGGTTGGCTTAGTGATAGGTGGAGTCGATCAGGGACTATGACCATAATGTTTATTGGAATGGGTCTTGCTTCTATATTATGTGGATTAAGTAATTCAATTTCATTTTTATTTATTTCTTTATCCCTTCTAGGTCTCTTTTGTTCAATTTATCATCCAGTTGGTATTCCTTGGGTAATAAATTCGGCCAATAAACAGGGAAGAGCACTCGGTATCAATGGTATCTTCGGTGGTGTAGGAATAGGATCAGGAGCTTTTGTAGCGGGGACTTTAACAGAATTACTCAATTGGCAGGCAGCATTTATTCTGCCAGGTTTTATTTCAATCTTTATAGGTTTTATTCTTATTTATTTAATTTTTATTGATAAAATTTCTTATAAAAATTTTTTTATTAGTAATGGCAAACAAGATCATTCACGAAATGAAATGATTTTAATAGCATTTATTATGCTTTTATCGATGTTTGCTCTTGGATTATCATTCCATAATACACAAACATCTCTTCCCAAGGTTTTTGAAATAAGAATTGGTAATATTAATTCTATTCAAATTGGCTTTATGATTGGGATTATTTATTTTACTTCTGGTGTTACTACTTTTTTTGGAGGTCTTATGGCAGATCGTTTTAATTTAAAAGCTATTTATCTTACAGGTATATTTATGCAGTTTCCTTGTTACTTAGGTATTGCCTATATATCTGGTTATTCGATAGTAATTTTATGCATATTAGCCGCAATATTTAATGCCAGCATTCTGCCCACTGAAAATCTTCTTTTAAGTAAATTTACGCCACAAAAATATCACGGTGTTGTATATGGAATAAAATTCATTTTAGCTTTTGGATCAGGACCAATATCTGTATTTTTAATTTCTGAAATATATTCAATTACTTTAGAATTTACTTATTTATTTTTAATTAATGCAGTGATGATGGCTTTAGTTTCTATATTTATTTTATTTCTGCCAATTAAGTCTAAGAAAAGTCTAATTACTTAGGATTAACTTTTAATTCTTTTAGATAATTAATTACTTCATTATATTTTTCATCAGGTATATCTTTGTACGTTACTCCAAAATGTTTTTTTAGCTCTAAAGCAACATGAGCATAAGGGTTTCTACCTTTAGGGTGATTTGGGTGATCGGGAAGTTTTCCTTTTAAGAAGTCTCCTGTTTCCTGAATGATTTTCCAAAGTTTATATGCGTTATCTTTGTTCAACTTTATCTAGCTAATGCACCCATTGGATCCCATGGCGCAAGTTTTATTGGCTCTGTGTCTAAATATTTTAGAAGTCTTTTGTTAAGATATTTTTTATCAATGACGACCTCATAAGTATATTCGTCAAACCATTCGTCTGTCATCATCATATATCCTTGATTACCACTCTTAGTACCCCAACTATTTTCAATTTTCCATTTAGTTGAGCTTCTCTTTTTAATATCAACGCCTGTCAAAAGCATTGCATGCGTCATTTCACTGTCTCCGTACTCTAAACGAGTTTGTTTATTCATTTTAAATGATGTTTGGAAGACATTTTCATAATCATAAATACCCATATCAAGAACACCCATATCTCTACTAAAACGTTTACCTACATCACAGCCAAACCACACAGCCTCATTATTTTTAATTGAGTCCATAGCTGATTTTTTTAACTCTTTAATATCTACGTTTAAGTATTTTATTATTTGCCCTTCAACAACATTTCCTAAGTATTCTACAGTATACATTGTATTAAACTTTTTATTACTCATTGGAGCGTGAATTAAGCATACTTTATCTTTGATATTAATATCTGCATATTTTTTACAAAAATCTATTGGTCTCATGTCAGAAATAACAATATATTTGTTATCTTTATTTCTTGTAGACCAGTTTATGAGATCTGGTGGTTGACCAAGGAAAATTGCGAGTAAGTTATAAATTGTTTCCATCATGTTTTTTTTAAGTGCTGCAGAATTCTTCGCAGGTTTTTTTCTAAGTATTGAACCAAACTCTCTTAATTTGTGCGTAAGAATATAATTCATTGCACCTGATTTACTGCTATGATTTGTTTCAGGCATTACATCCTTAGGCACAGCTCCATATTTCTTTATTAAGTTTACAAACATATCCCACTGCCCACCATCTTGAACAGGTGCTTTTAGTAGATGAGTAATTAATCTACTTTCATAAGATTCATTTCTTGATTTAATGATATTTTCTAAAAAATAATTAGCCTTCTCAAGTTTATCCCAAAACATAAAATAATTTTGTGAAAATTCAAATGTATTTAAATCTAAGCTTTCCACTACTTGTAAACGCATAAGATTTAATCCGGCAAACCCCCAACATCTTCCAGAAGCCATTTGATTTGTTGCAGGCAATTCTTTTTTGATTAGATTAGAAAAATTATGATTAATTTGACTAAAATTTTCCCAATTTAGTGCTACATTAGCTAAATCATTTTTTATTAATGCATTTCGTGAGGCCCTATTGTTATTATTTCTTAAAAATTTATTCTTGAAAGTTTTTATTGTGGATAGAGATATTTTTTTTGGCATACACTCTATTTAAAACTATTTCAGCTTAATTCAATTCTTAACTGATTTTTTCTTTTGCTTAAGACCCATTTTAGCTTTTCTCTCATCAATTAATCTAATAGCATCTTCTAGTTTCAGACTGTCAATTGTTTGATCGCCTAGTATTGATGCATTAATTTTTCCACATTTAACATATGGCCCAAATTTTCCATCATGTGCAGTAATATTTTTCTTTTCAGTGGGATGTTCACCAAAATTTTTAAGTGTTGCATTCCCTCTTTGAGTTGGCTTAGCAATTAGTTCTATGGCTCTATATAGCTCAATATCCAAAATATTATCTGTTTTTTCGAGAGCTTTGTATTTTTTATCATGCAGTATATAAGGGCCATACATTCCTATACCTGCACTAACTGTTTTATTTGTTTCTGGATGAAATCCTAATTTTCGAGGCAGACCTAGTAATCGAATAGCTGTGTTTAAACCAATTTCATCTGGTTCATAATTTTTAGGAATTGAAACTCTTTTTGGTTTCTTTTCTTTTGTTCCTTCACCCACTTGCATATAAAAACCATAAGGACCTTTTCTAAGTGTAATCATCTCACCTGTTTCTGGATAAATTCCAATTTCTTTAGGACCACTTAAAGCTTTGCCATCCTTATCATTTATTTGATTAAATTGAACCGTGTATTTACAATCAGGATAATTAGAACATCCAATAAAACCACCAAACTTTCCAACTTTAATTCCTAATCTTCCATTATCACATGTTGGACATTTTCTTTTTTCATCAGATCCATTTGGTGGAAAAAAATGAGGACCCAATGCCTCATCTAGAACATCTATTATTTCTCTGTTTGATTTACCTACTGTTTCATCACATAGTTGTTTAAAAGTTTCCCAGAATTTTCTAATAACATCTTTCCAATTAAGTTTTCCATCTGAAATTTCATCTAATTGATTTTCTAGATCAGCTGTAAAGTCATATTCAACATATTGATTAAAATATTTTTCTAAA
>CETH01010044.1_pt1 | contig 27522 bp, 10 predicted proteins | sample 361461 | NCBI WGS metagenome assembly CETH01 (sample SAMEA2622695, study PRJEB7988) | marine metagenome | isolation source: saline water (ENVO:00002010), including
CTTCTGTTATTACTGTAGATTCTACAATAGGATTTGGTGCTACTGGAACTGTTATTTGTGGTGTTAACACAGCAGTTAGTTATAGTAGTAAGTCCATTAACCAGTTCTTTGGTTGTAGTAATATCGTTGATGCAATTAAAGTTGCTGACGATTTAAGATCAGATGAAGTATATTTTGGTTATGAAGATGGTGATGTAACTAAAAAGGTAGAATTTAGAATTACTGGAGTTCTATCAAAATTTGTTCCTGTTTCTGATATTAAACTATCTTCAGAAGGAGAGAAGATTACTGTTAAGAATGTTGGTGAAAAGATACTTAATCCAGATAGTGATAAGACTAAAAAGGAGATTTTTGCTAATACTTGGATATATAACACCTCTTCTAGATTTGTAATAGAGAATATAACAGGTTCAACTGCAGTTTTATTCACTAGAGACATTGATAAATCTAGTCTTAAGATTGATGATGAAATAGAAATACTACAAAGAGGTAGTCAAATTATTGCTGCTACAGGTACTGTAGGAAATATAACACCTTCGACTAGATCAATTGATATAGACAATTTAGTTCTTGCATCTGGACAGACATCTTTGCCAGCAGCAGGAGAAGAATATGATCTAAGAAGAAAATTAAAGAGAGCTTTTAGTTCTACAGAAGATATTGAATTTGGAAATTATGTATTAACAAGTGATGTATCAAATGTTTATAATAAAGCAGATACTGATTTTTATGTTGCATCAAACTCATTACCTGCATATGATATTACAGCATCTCTTGCGAAAGGTATTCTTCCTGAAGCAACATCTATTGCACCAACATTTTATCTTCAGGGATATAGTAATGCAACATTAAACTATTCAATATTATCCTTCCCCTCGAATTTACCATTTATTACTGGTGATGAGGTTTATTATGAACCACAAGGAACGGCAATACCTGGATTATCTACAGGTGTTTACTATGTTGAGGTTTTATCTAATGCAAACCAAATAAAATTATACACTTCTAGATCATTCATACCTATAAGTGATTGTGTAAAATTTAATGTACTTTCTGCTGGTTCTGGAACTCATACATTTACTTTAGTTAGTTCTCGTAATAAGAAGATTGGTGCTCAGAAATTACTTAAGAAGTTTCCATTAAATCCAAATCTTAAAAATGGAAAAGGTACTAAAACTAATCCAGGTACAACAGGAATGCTTGTTAATGGTGTTGAGATTACCAATTACAAGTCTGATAATAAAATCTTCTATGGTCCAATAGAAAATGTTAAGATATTTAACAGTGGTTCTGGATATGATGTACTAAATCCACCAAATCTTTCAGTATCATCTCCTGGAACTGGAACTACTGCCTTAGTTCACCCAGTAATGGATGGTACTGTTACTGATGTTTTAGTAGACCCACAGAATTTTGATATTGATAAGGTTATATCTGTTACTATTGCTGGTGGAAATGGTGAAGGTGCAATTTTAGCACCAATTATTGGTAAGAGAAAGAGAGAAATATTCTTTGATGCTAGATTACATACTAATTCTGGTGGTATTAATGTTAATACAGATACTTTAACATTCTTAGATTCTCATAATCTTTCTAATGCACAACCAATTTCTTACTTTAGAGATAATAATCCAGCAGTTGGTATTGGATCATTTTTTGGTTCTAATTTAGATCAAAGTAAGACATTAATTAATAATGCAGTATATTATCCGCAGATTGTTGATGCACTTACTATAAAGTTATATGAAACTCTTTCGGATTATAATGCAGGTATCAATACAGTAGGATTTACTACTGTAGGTAAGAGTGGCACTCATAGATTTAAAGTTTTTAATGAAGAAAATACATTAAAGGATATTAGAGTAATTGATCCTGGAAAAGGATATCAAAATAGAGAACTTAAGGTAAAACCTGTTGGTATTAATACCATTACATCTACAATTAATTTTGTTGATCATGGATTTAATGAAGGTGATAAGATTGTATATGATACTGCTGTTGGTGTTGGATCTACTATACCAACTAAAATATCAGAATTAGCAAAATATACTGGAATAACAACTACAAGTAATTTCTATCAAGTAATTAAAATAACAGATGATAAGTTCAGACTTAGTAACGCTGGACTTGGTGGAACAATAACTTCAAATTATGTAAGAAATAATTATATTAAATTTACTGACAAAGGAACTGGATATCAAGTTTTTAAATATCCTGATATTAAATTAGATATTAAGTATGAACTTGCTAATACAAATGTAGGTGTTATAACTGCAACTCCTCTTGTTAGAGGTCCAATTGTAGATGCTTATCTTTATGAGAAAGGAACTGGATATGGATCCGATGTTTTAAATCTTGAGAAAACTGCAACAATAACAGTTAAAACTGGAAAAGAAGCAGAATTAAAACCAATTATTACTGATGGAAAGGTAACATATGTTGAAATACAAAACGGTGGTAAAGAATATACTGCTGCACCAGATTTAAGTTTAGTTGGTATTGGAACTGGACTTGGAGGTAAATTAAGGGCAGTAGTTACTAATGGAAAGATAACTGATGTAATAATAGTTGATCCAGGACTTAAATATCAACAAGATAAAGTTTCTATTAAAGTAGTACCTCCAGGAAAAAATGTAAAAATAGAACCATTTATTAGAGGATTAACTGTTAATAATTTCTCCAGATATGGAAATGAAGCTTTAATAGAAACTACTGATCAATTGGAGTATTCATTTGTTGGATATTCTACTGCTATTGGTAATGATGTTTATAGTGATGATGGACTTAAGCACTCTCCAATTATAGGATGGGCATATGATGGAAATCCAATTTATGGTCCATATGGATATAATGATGGTAAAGATGAAAATTCTGGAATTAGAATACTAAAACCAGGATATGTTACTAATACTTCTAAAATAGAAGATAGACCTGCAATTTCCTCATTTGGTGCTGGATTCTTTGTAGAAGATTATGAATTTGATAGTAGTGGTGATTTAGATGAATATAATGGTAGATATAGTAGAACTCCAGAATTTCCTAATGGAATATACGCATACTTTGCTGGTATAACAACTGATACACGTTTAGCAAGATTTCCATACTTTATTGGTGATAAGTTTAGATCAAATGTAGTTGAAGAAAATTACTCAATTAATCAAAGAGATTTTGACTTTAAAGCACATAATTTAATAAGGAATACTTATCCATATAAAGTATCTGATCCACATGCTGATAATGACTTTATTATTGAATCTAATGAAATTATTGATCAAACTTCAGTTATTGAAGGTACAACAAAAGGAAATATAGATTCTTTCCAAATTATCTCATCTGGTAGTGGTTATAAGATGGGTGATAGTTTTACATTTGATAATACTGGTACATCTGGTGGTGGACTAAATGCTCAAATTGCTAGGATAAAAGGTAAAGATATTACTGATATTACTACTGAAATTAAAAATCATAATGATCCTATTTTTGTTTGGAAGAATTCAAATGAAGTATCTGCTTACATTTCAACATCTCATCCATTAGTTACTAATGAAAATATTGCTATTAGTGGTATAAGAACAGAAGGAACTATTGGAGATACATCAACATTTACTATTAAGAATCTTGCAGGTTCTCATAGCATTGGTGTAACAACTGCAAGAACAGTTCTTTTCCAAGATGTTCCTACTTCTGCAGCAACTGGAATTGTAACTGATATCTATGTTTCTACAATCCCAGATCAGATTTCTGTTGGTAGTAGCATTACTATAGGAACAGAGAATCTTAAGGTTCTTAAGACATTTAATACTAGAAGTATATTAAGGGTACAAAGAGGAATTGCTGGATCAGCACATACAGCATCATCATTTGTTGATTTAGTTCCTAGTTATCTTACTATTCCTGTTGAAACCCCCTATTTTGACTCTAAAGTAGATGATGTAGAATACTTTAACCCACATCAATCAATCGGTATTGGAACTCCTGTAGGTATAGGTACAACAACACTCTATACAAGAGGTGAAGTATCTGAACTTGTTAATATTCCGACTCACAGTATTTACCTACCAAATCACCCATTTAGGCAAGCTCAAGAGGTTGTTCTTAGAAAACCTGCTACTGGATATGCACTAACAGTAACTACTGACGAGAATGCAACTAATTGGCTTCTCCCAGATCCAGCAAATGGAAATAGTCAAACAGTTTATGTTATTAATAAATCTCCAGATTATATTGGTATTGCAACTCAGGTTGGATTAACAACTAATACTTCTGGTGTTGCATTTGTTAGTAATGGTAATAGAGTTGGAACTAGTGATTTTAGATATTCATTAGAGACTAACTATACTCAAATAACAGGAGTTCTTCAGCAAATTACTGCAACAGCAGGAGTTTCAACCGCACATGGATTATTAAAAGGTGATGAGATTACATTTGAGGTAAGACCAGATCAATCAGTTGGTATAGGAACATCAGTATCAATTGACGTTAGATATGATGAATTAAATGAAACTGTTCTAATTAATCCAATTTCAACTAATTCATCGGGTGTTAATGTTGATCTTAATCAATTCACACTTAACTCTCATGGATATAAAACAGGTGATAAGGTTTATTATACTTCTCCCTCTGTTGCTGGTGGATTAACAGATAAGAGAACTTATTATGTCTATAATCAAGGTAATGATGCTTTCAAATTATGTGATACAAGATTAGACGCTCTTAGTGTTCCACCTTTGATTAAAAATATTACATCTAATGGTGGTGGTTCTGCTAAACATGAATTTTCATTAGTTAACCCAAGAATTTCAGTTCTTGAAAATAATAATCTTGTTTTTGATGTATCTCATACTTCTTTAGATGGATATGACTTTAAATTATTCTATGATAATGAGTATAAGAATGAATTTGTTTCAACTGGAAAAACAGATAGTTTTACAGTAACTGGAGTAGGTACAGTAGGTGTTACAACAACTGCAACATTAACTCTAAATTATAGTAATATTAATCCAAAGAGTTTATTCTATAATGTTCAGAAATCTGGATTTATTAGTACGGCAGATACAGACGTTTCCAATTATACAAATATCAAATATGGTGGTAGTGACTACAATGGCACTTATGAAGTATATGGTATTGGTGTAACAGAATTTAGCGTATCTTTAAAAGAAATACCAGAGTCTCTTACTTACTCACAAACAAATACAGAAACTCTACAATATACAACTAATTCACCAACTGCTAGAGGTGGTGTTGATAGAATACAACTTAACTATGGTGGAGCAGGATATAAGAAATTACCATCATTTGTAAGTATTGCATCAACAGAAGGTATTAATGCTAGTGTTTTACCTCAATCTAAAAATATTAATAGAATTGATGATGTTAGAATCCTTGATCCAGGATATGAATATTCATCAGATCCTACATTAACTCCAGAAGCATTTGTTCCTCCTATAGTTTCTGTAATTGATAATACTAAGTTAACTGCTGTTGAAGTAATAGATGGTGGTGCAAATTATACTGGTGCTCCTAATATAGATCTAGTTAATCCAGATACTGGTGAAAAGATAACAACTGGATACTTAGAGGCATTTATAAATCAAGGTTCTTCTTCTATTTCTGGTGTTAATGTTATTCTAGAACCTAAAGGATTAGCTGCAGTTGAGCATAAGGTTTATACTGTAAATAATAATAACGGTCTTTCAGTCAGTAAGGCAGAGTATAATCCTACAACTGGAATTGTAACTTGTACTTTAACCACACCAGTTTTAGGATTTAGTACCGCACCATTTACTGTTGGTGAAAAGATATTTGTGGAAGGGATTCAGCAATATACTGATAGTACTATAACTGGTGGTAATGGGTTTAACTCAGCAGATAATGCTTATAAGTTCTTTGAAATAACAACATTTAACAATGGAAATCCAGCAGAATTAGAGTATAATTTATCAGGAATTGCTACTAATCCTGGTGTTGCAAAAACATCTCAGAATACATACGCTAATGTTGTAAGTATTAATGATTATCCAACATTTAAAGTAACACAAACAAGATCTGACTTCGATTTAGGTGAGAAATTATTAGCATTAATTGGTACTGATTATGTTGAAGTTGATCTTATTGTAACTGAATCTAATGCTGATTCTATTAAAGTAAATGAAGATACCCCAGGTGCCTTTGATTTAACTCCTGGTCAATTAATAAAGGGTGTTAATAGTGGAACTATTGCAACTGTTAATAGTGTAGATCTTAATAAAGCACAATTTGAAATTAATTATTCATTAAGACAGGATCAAGGATGGATTGATAATATTGGTAAGTTGAATGAAGATTATCAAGTTACTCCAGATAATGATTACTATCAGAATTTATCTTACACTGTTAAGAGTCCTATTACATACGAAGAAATAATAAATCCAGTAAATCGTCTTCTTCATACTAGTGGACTTAAGAATTTTGCTGATGTAGGTATAACATCTAGTGTTAATGCTGGTGTAACTGCTGCTACAGAAGATTTTGTAATTTCAGTTGATTTATTGGAAGAGAAGAGAGTAGATACTATTAATAACTTTGATCTTACACTTGATGTTGATACTTTTGGTGGTAAATCTAAATTCTTGAAATTTAGAAATACGAAATTATCTCCTTATGTTGAATGTAGGACTAATAGGGTTTTGGAGATAGATGATATTAGTCCATTATTCTCTAATGCTCAAGCAAACTTAGATCCATTTATAGAATTACCTATTAATGATAATTATGCCAATTTCTTAGTTCAGGTAAGAAATCCAAATAATGGTAATATTCAAATATCTGATATTGTTCTCTTTAAGGATGAAAATGATGTATTTACTTTAGAAAGAGCAAAAGTACATAGTACTTCATCAGAATTAGGTGAAATAAAAGCAGAGATGGATGCTGCTGATAATATAACACTTAAATTTACTCCTGATGATCCATTCCTTAATGATTATGATCTTAAAGTCTTTAAGAGTTCATTTAATACTGATCTTTCTGGAATAGGAACACAATCAATTGGATTTGTTGATTTAACAGGTGTAAACAAAATAGTAAGTGCTGGAACATCTCAATTAATTATTCAAGATAATACTACTGATATAGATGCTTATTTTGCTGCTATTGAAGTAGTTGATAAGGTAACGACACAATCAAATTATGTTGAGTTATATCTAACTCATGATGGAACAAATGTTTATACTGGTGAGTATTATACAGATTCTGAAGATGGATCTATATCCAATTTCATAGGAACATTTACTTCTAATCTTAGTTCTAATATATTATCTTTAACTTATGAAAATAATACTTCTAATCAAGTTGATGTTAGAACAAGAATTATTGGTATAGGAACAACTGCTGCTGGAATTGGAACATATAGATTTAAGAAAACAGGTCAATCTGATGGAACTGAAAGAACTGTTAATTTTGAAACTAATTATGAAAATCCAGTTGGATTAGGTACTACTACTGTTATTCAATTAGAAAAGAGTAAGATATCGACTGTTAAGAGTTTTGTAAGGGTATCTACTGGAAATACCAGTGCAATGCATCAGGTAATGATGGCACATGATGGTACTGATAGTAAAGTTACCACATATCCATTCTTATCTATTGGTAGTACTTCTGGAATTGGTACATTTACCTCAGAGTATAGTGGATCAAACTGGAATTTAGTTTTCCATCCAGATGCTAAATTTAGTTCTGGAAGTTTACAGATTCAAAGTTTCAATGAAGCAATCTATACTGATAGTGATTTGGTCAATATTCCACCAGACTTACAGTATGGAACAGCTACAGATTCATTAAAACTTCTCCAATATAATGCTACTAATGGTACTAGAGTTGATAGAAAAGATTTTGAGATTAATTATAATGGAACACCAATTTTTGAAAAGAAATTTGATCCTTCAGATTCAGCAGTATTAAATCCAGTAACTGGTATTTTTACTATTAAAGATCACTTCTTTGAAACTGGTGAAAAGTTAATTTACACTCCAAATGATACTTTCTTGGGTGGTTCTATTACAGGTATTGGAACTCTTGCTTCTGGAGATATGCCTACAGATGTTTATGCAATTAAAGTTGATAAAGATACATTTAAACTTGCATTATCTTTAGCAGAAGCTGATGCTGGACTTGGAAAGACATATGTATCTGTTGGTGCTGGTAATGCTCATGAATTGGAAATGAGTAAGAAACTTGAAAAGAGTTTACTTTCAATTGACGGTGTAATCCAATCTCCACTTGCATATACTCCAGTAAATACAACTTTATCATATGCATTAACTGATTCTGCAACTATATTTGGTGTTGCTGGTATTACATCTATTGCGACAAATAGTATTGTAAAAATAGATAATGAGTATATGAAAGTGACCAATGTTGGACTTGGTACAACTTCTGTCGGACCAATAACAAATACTGGTACAGTTAATATATTGGAAGTAGAAAGAGGAGTTGTTGGATCTGCTGCAACATCACATAATACTAGTGCTTCTACTAGAGTGTATGGTGGATCTTATAATATGGTTGGAAATAAGGTTTATTTCACAGAATCTTTAATTGGAAAAAATACAACAGTTAAGAATTCTTCAAATCTTGCATTCCCAAGAGCTACATTTAACGGAAGAGTATATCTTAGAAAAAATTATAGTACAAACGTAGTTTTTGATGATATTTCTGAATCATTTACTGGAATAGGTCAAACTTATAGGGTAACTGTTGGTGGTGCTAATACTATTGGAATTACAACTGGAAGTAGTCTTGTCTTGTTGAATGGAATATTCCAAGATCCTTCCACTACTAATAATGCTAATAATAATTATGAGTATGTTGGGTCTGCATCTTCAACTAAGATATCATTTACTGGTATTACATCTACTAATGGTGAGATTATTATTGATCCAAATAATGTTAACCAGAATCAACTTCCAAGAGGTGGTGTAATTGTATCTCTAGGATCTACTGGTGGATTAGGTATTGCACCTCTATCTGGAGCAAAAGTAAAACCAACACTTAATGTTACTAGAGGAATTGCTGGTATTTGTGGTATTCCTACAACTGGTAAGACTTATGGAATTACTACAGCATCATACAATAATAATACTGGTGAAGTTGAAATTACAACTACAACAACTCATGAATTTAAGGAAGTAAATGAACCAATTAAACTATCTGGATTAGAATTTACTTGTGTTGGATCTCTTAATGTATCAAATGCTGTTTATAATCAAACTACTGGTGATTTAGTATTAACTGTTGGATCTCATAATAGACCAGTAGGTAGTGGAATTACATTTAACAATAATTCACTAACCTTTAAGTGTAATCAAGATAATTACAGTTCTAATCACACATATCCTCGTGGTGCTACTGACCCTGTTGGTAATGGTGTAACTGCTTATATTACAGCAACAAGTGCTAATACACTTACAGTTAATGTTGGTGTTGGAACAACTGCTATTCACCAATTCGTAAGTGCTTCAAACCCTGCTATTAACTTTGGCGGAGATCATACTGGTATAACAACAACATTCTTCCCAGATGCTTATGCAGATAGATCATTCCCAATTAGTGGTATTCTTTCTACTCGAACATTTACCGCAAATGTTGGTGTAAGTACTATTCCACACCAATATGTTGGTGCAGGTACTGTTTATGAATATCATGCTGATTTAGAATGGGGTTCTGGATATAGAAATCCAGTTTCTGTAGGTGTTACTGATATAGCTTACGGTCATAAGTTTGTTAGTGCAGCAACAGGTGCTATTACTGGTACAGGTGGTCCATTCACACCAACAAATGCAGTATATGAATCTCATACTGGAACACTTACTTTAACTATTCCAAGTCACGGTAGAACTAGTGGTAATGTACAGATTGTAGAAAATTCACTTACATTTACTTGTTCTAGAGATAATTATCAAACTGAACATACTTATCCACGTCCAGCATTTGTTCATCAATTTGTAAGTGCCGTTACTAATGCTGTTGATGGAAATAAGACACCAACTGCTGCTACTTACAATGCTGCAACTGGTGCTTTAGAATTAACCTTTGGTAGTGCTCACGGAAAGAGTAATGGACAAACTATAACGATTGCTAATAATTCTCTAACATTCAGATGTTCAAAAGATAATTATACATCAGATCATACTTATCCAAGAACAACTGACCCTGCATCTGGTGCTAACTTAACAGTTTCTGGTGCTACTTCAACCAAATTAACAGTTAATGTCGGTAAGTCCAGAACAGGAGACCCTGCTGCTGGTGCTCAGAACCTAGCAATTACTGTAATTGATACAGATACCTTATCAGTTAATGTTGGTGCTGGTGGTGGAGCAGGAACAGGTGCTGTAGTAACAGCAACTGTAGTAGATAATACTCATAATTATGTTGGTGGTACAGCAACAGGTGCGATAATACCAAATGCTTGGGGTACTACACCATTTAATGTTAATGCTGCGACTTATAATCCAGAAACTGGTATTTTAGTTGTAACAACCACTTCTAATCATGGTTTAAGTGCTAGTGATACTATTGGTATTAAGACATCTTCTCTCACATTTACTTGTGCTCAAGATAATCATAATAGCAATCATTCATATCCTAGAGTTGGTGATCCTATAGATGGACTTATAAACTTAGCGATTACAACTCCAACAGCAAATACAATTTCTGTTAATGTTGGTAAAGCACCTAAAGGAACTGGTGGTGCATTGAAATTTGATATTACTGGTGTTGGTACTGATTATGTAAATCCAAAGATATTTGTAGATTCTCCATCTTATTCAAATCTTGGAATAACTGGTGTTTCTAGAAGAGGTATTGGTTCTACTACAGATACTGGAACAGGTGTTAAATTATCTGTTGCTGTTGGTGGTGCTAATACAGCAGGTATTGGATCTACATCATTTACTGTTACCGAATTTGATATTCACAATTATGGATATAACTTTAGAGAAGGAGATGTATTTAAACCAGTTGGATTAGTTACAGATAGGTTCCGTAATAGTTCTGCTATGGATGATTTTGAACTTACTGTTCTTAACACATATAATGATAAATTCTCTTCTTGGAATATGGGTGAATTTGATTATATTGATTCTATTAAGGATCTTCAGGATGGAGCAAAAACTAGATTCCCATTATTCTATAACTCAACATTATTAAGTTTTGAAATTGATCCTAATGATCAAAATTCTTCTCTAATTGATCTTAATGCACTATTATTAGTAATTGTAAATGGTGTAGTACAAGATCCTGGCGAATCTTACACGTTTGATGGGGGAACTTCATTTGCATTTAAGGTTGCACCTGGTCCCGAAGATAATATTTCAGTATTCTTCTATAAAGGAACAGATGGTGTTGATAGTACAATAGTTGGTGCTGGTTCATCAGTATTCCCAACAATTAAACATGGTGACGTTATACAAGTATCTAAATTTGCAACTGCTGGTATAACAACTACTCAAGATCCAAGAACAATTTACTCTGTTGCTGCATCAGATAAGGTAGAAACTAATCTATACGGTGGAGTAGGTATTGATGAGGTTAATTATAAACCAGTAAATTGGACTAAGCAGAAAATTGATAAGAGAGTCGGTGGAGATATTGTTTATAAAACAAGAGATTCTATAGAATCTTTAGTATATCCAACTTCTAGAATAATTGGAGATTTAGGTACAACAGACACTCAATTATTTGTTGATAATGCAAGATTCTTTAATTATGAAGAAGATTGGTCTACTATTACAATTAATAGTGTTGGTGGATTGATTGTTAGTGGAGAAACCCCAGTTGCTGCAGGATTAACTGCAACAGTAGGTGCTGGAGGAACAATATCCGCATTAACAATAACAGGTGGTGGTAGTGGATATGTAGGAGCAACAACTTCTATTTCAATATCTGCACCTCATGCTATAGGAGCTGGTGTTGGAGCAACTGCAACTGCAACAGCAACTATTACTAATGGAATAATAACTAATACTACTATTACAAATGGTGGTATTGGATATACAGTAACTGCTCCTCCTCAAGTAATTGCACCTTTCCCATCATACAATAAAGAAGATATTGATTCTATTAGTACAATTCAGGGATATGATGGTGTTGTTACTGGAATTGCAGTAACTGATGGGGTAGGAACTCATGATCTTGCAATTAAGTTCACTCTTCAAATGGATATTACAAATAATCCAAATGCAGCACTTAATCAGTTACAAGCTGGATATCCAATTTATATTTTTGATACCCAAGTTGGTCATGGAGTAACTTCAGTTTCTAGTAATAATGCAACAGTTGTTGGAGTTGGTACTACATGTGTAGATAATGTCTATAAGATAAATTCTATATCACTTAGTTCTCCTCTCGCTATTGTTACCTGTAATGTTGATACTGGAATTACCAGTACTGGAATTAGTACTTCTGTTGGAATAGGAAGTGCAATTGGTAGATTCTCTTGGGGAAGACTATCAGGATTCAGTAGATCTACTGATCCAATTTCTATTGGTGTAACAGGTCGCATTACATCTGGATTATCTACATATCCATCAATCCAAAGAAGAGATTACGGTCTAAGAAGCACTGGTGCTACAAGAAAGGATCTCGGCTAGTATAAATACAGAAAAAAGCTAATAATATGGCTGCTATTGTAACAGATCAATTTAGAATACTGAATGCTAATAACTTTGTAGAGACAGTAGAAAACTCTACAAATTCTTATTACGTATTTCTAGGTCTTGATAACCCATCCTCTGTTGGTTTTGGGAGAACATCTACATGGGATACAAATACTCCCAATCCTGTAGATAATTTCAATAATATGAATCATGTTGGTGACACCATGATGTTTGGTAAGAAAGTAACGAGTGCTAATATTAGAAGGTTGGTCAGAAGAGTTAATTGGACTCAAGGATCCAGATATGAAATGTATCGTCATGATTACAGTATTACTAATCTTTCACCGATTACACGTTCTGCAAGATTATATGATGCAAACTATTATGTAATGAATAAGAACTACGATGTTTATATTTGTATTGATAATGGTGCTACTGGAATAAGTACGACTGGTAATGCTTCACAAGATGAACCACTATTTACTGATTTGGAACCATCAAGAGCAGGTGAGAGTGGTGATGGATATATTTGGAAGTATCTTTTCACAGTACCTCCTAGTGATATTATAAAATTTGATTCTACAGAATATATTTCTGTTCCTAATAATTGGTCTACTGCTACTGATACTCAGATACAATCTGTTAGAGAGAATGGTGATTCTGATTTAAATAACAATCAAATTAAAAAAGTTTATGTTGATCAGCAAGGTTCTGGTTATTCTCAAAATGTTATAGGTAAAGAAGTTGATATTATAGGTGATGGTAGTGGTGCTAAAGTTGTCTTAGATACTAATAGTTCTGGACAAATAACTAAAACTACTGTTTCTTCTGGTGGTAAAAACTATAGTTTTGGAATGGTTGATTTAGGACCAATTGGAAACTCTGCAGTTTCTGCTGGTAATTATGCTAAATTAATTCCAATTATTCCACCATCAAAAGGACATGGATTTGATTTATATAAAGAATTGGGAACAGATAAGATCCTAATCTATGCTAGATTTGATGATTCTACTAGAGATTTCCCAGTTGATACTAAATTTGCACAGATTGGAATTGTAAAAAATCCAACTGTAACTGGATCTGCAACAACATTTACTGATAATCAATATTCATCAGTAAATTCAGTTAAATTATCAACATCAAGTGGAACTCCTACTATTGGTGAAAAAATCAATCAAATAGTGACTGGAGGTACTGCAGAAGGATACATTGTATCCTATAGTACAGATACTAAAGTTTTAAAATACTTCCAAGACAGATCGTTGTATTTTAATCAAACAACTTTAGATCAAACTGATTATGTTGGGGTTACTACAGAAGCTAAGGTTTTATCTTTTGAATCTTCAGCAAATAATATAGTTGCACCTGGAAGCGGATTCCAAGGATCCGTTGATACTAATTTCACTGGAATTAGTACAAACCCAACAGGTAACAAACTTATACCTCTCGGAGTTAACTTTACAAATGGACTTGCAAGTCCTGAGATAAATAAAGGGTCAGGTGAAATAATCTATCTAGACAATAGACCAACTATCACCAGAAACTCTCGACAAAAAGAAGACGTTAAGATCATCTTGGAATTCTAAAGTAAAATGCCACAAAAGACGAATTTAAATATAAATCCTTATTACGACGATTTTAATAAGGAAGATAATTTTTACAAGGTATTATTTAAACCAGGACAACCTGTTCAGGCTAGAGAGTTAACTACTCTTCAGTCACAGTTACAGAATCAAATAGAGTCTTTTGGTAGTCATATCTTTAAAGAAGGATCAATGGTGATCCCTGGAAATATTAACTATGATGGACAATATTATTCACTGAAGATAAATAATGACCATTTAGGGATACCTGTATCATTATACACTGATAAATTAAAAGGTAAAAGATTAAAGGGAGAAGATACTGGTATTATTGTAAGTGTTGATGATTATAAGTTAGCAGGAGATACTTCAGAAATAACACACCTTACACTTTTTGTTAAGTATGTTGAGTCTGGAGAAGATAATACAATATCTACATTAAATGATGGAGAAAATCTATTAGTTGAAGAATCATTTGTTTATGGAAATACTCCTATAAATGCGGGAGATTCTGTAGCAACTCTTATTGATACTGATGCTTCATCTACTGGATGTGCAGTTGGAATTTCTTCTGGAGTTTATTTTATTAGAGGAACATTTGTAGATGTTTCTACTGATAAGTTAGTTTTAGATCCATATTCAAACTCTCCTTCATATAGGGTTGGTTTAGATATCCAAGAGGATATTGTTACTGCTAAAGAAGATTCTAAATTATATGATAATGCTAGAGGGTTCTCAAACTTTGCTGCACCAGGTGCTGATAGGTTTAAGATTTCAACTACTCTAATTAAAAAGAGTCTATCTGATCAAAATGATACTAGTTTTGTAGAATTAGTTCGATTAGATGATGGAGAAATTAAGAAATTACAAAATAAATCACAATATTCAATAATTAAGGATTACTTTGCTCAAAGAACTTTCGATGAATCTGGAAGTTATTCGGTAGAGCCATTTGAAGTAGAAATTGCTAATTCATTAAATGATGGTATTTCTAATGAGGGTGTCTTTAGGTCAACTGAAGTAACAGAACAAGGAAATACACCAACTGATGATTTAATGGCAGTTAAGGTGTCTGCAGGAAAGGCATATGTTAAAGGATACGATAGTGAAAAGATTGGAACTACTGTATTAGATGTAGAAAAACCAAGAGATACGCAAACTGTAGATTCATCTTTGGTTTCTTATGAATTTGGTACAAAATTTAGGATTAATCATGTTCTTGGTGTAACACCTACTGCTATTAATACAACTCAGACTATAGGATTATGGAATCAAAGAAGTGCTAGTAATACTGCAGGTTCAGGACAACAAATAGGTGATGCTAAAGTTTATGCCTGTAATCTAACTGATAGTCAGTATAAAGATCATACTACTGAATTTGATCTTTATCTCTTTGATATTCAAACTTGGACGATAGTTACAACTAATAGAAATTTATCTAATATTGAGTTACCTGCAGGTTCTTTTGTTAGGGGTATAAGTAGTGGTGCAACTGGATATGCACAATATCAGGGTGGTGGAGATTATACACAGGAACTCACACAAGTTTCTGGTACTTTTGTTAAAGGTGAACAGATCATAATTAATGAAAATCCCCAATATACAGCATCATTGATTGCTGTAACCGTATATGGTATTCAAGATATTAAATCAGTTTATCAAGATACTAGTACTCTTTCTGGATATTCTGTTGACTTTGTAGCAGACACCGTTCTTGAAAATTGGTTACCAGAACAATTTAATGTTGTTAATAATATTAGTATAACTGGTGCTGCTGCTACTGTACCTGGAAAAAATTGGTCGGGTGTTAAACTGGGATCAGTTATTAAGTATACAAAACCTGCCGCAACAGTACCTACATTTAATAGAATTAGTGCAGTTGCTGCAGACCTTAATTCAGTAACTCTTGCTAGTTGTCCTAATATAGCTGGTGTATGTGATGGTTCATTAGCACCAATTACTGGTCTTGAGGTATCTTCATTTACTCTAGGAGCAACAAAAGTTGGTCTTAGCAATACTAAAGGTCTATATGCACCATTAGATAGATCTGATATATCTGATGTAAGTTTAACTAATTCTAATTTAATAGTCGGAAGTCAAATTACAGGTGAAACCACTAACGGTAGTGGTGTATTAAGTGTTAATATCTCTGCTACTGGCATATCTAGTGCTTTCTTTGAATCATATGATGCTGAAAGATATAGTGTCACATATTCTAATGGTACTCAAGGTATAATTAATTCTAGTAAATTTATATTGGGTGCAGATGGGCAATCATTTACTATTAATGATTTATTAGCTAATCAGAGTAATGTTGTAGTTAATACCACTGTTAAGAAACAAGGTATTAAGAGTAAGAAAAAAGATTTTGTTAGAAGTCAAAGAAAAGATGTATTATATACTGCTGTAGGTGTTAATACAGTAGGTAGTGGATTACCTATTAATGGTAGTTATGGTATAAGAATTGAAGATAAGGAAATTTCATTAAATGTTCCAGATGCGACAAATATAGTTGGTGTATATGAATCAATAGACACTGCAAAACCAATTTTGGATCAATTAGTATTCATTAGTGGTCTTAATTTAAATACTGCTTCTATTGTTGGTGAAAGAGTTAGTGGTGCAACTGGTGGAGCAGTAGCACAAATAACTGCCAGAATTAATGCAACTACTATTGAGATTGCTTATCTAACTCCAATGAAATTTATAATAGGAGAACTTGTTACTTTCTCTGAATCAAATATTAGTAGTAATCTTCAGAATATAACAGTAGGAAGTTACTTAGATATTACTAATAGGTTTACACTAGATAAAGGTCAAAGAGAACAGTATTATGATTATTCGAGAGCAGTTAGAAGAGAGAATTTCCCACCACCATGTAAGACTTTAAGTATAATCTTCAATAGTTTTGTTGTTCCTAGTGGCGATACTGGTGATGTTTATACTGTAGAATCTTATGATGATGAAAGATTTGGATCCGATGTTCCTCATTTGGCAGATGGATTAAGGACATCAGATACTTTAGACTTTAGACCAAGAGTAGTACCAACTAGTTCTACAGTTGTTTCACCACTTTATCCTGCAAGTAGAGATTTTGGAGCAACTGGTAACGTTAATGCATCCTTTATCGTTACTCCAAATGAAAGTTCATTGGTAGGATATACTTATTATCTACCAAGAGTTGATAAGGTAATGTTAGATACTCTTGGAAATATTTCGGTAGTTAAAGGAACTTCTTCTCCAGATCCACAGGAACCAGCGAATATTGAAAATGCAATGACACTTGCAACGATTACGCTTCCTGCATATCTTTATGATCCACAAGATGCAGAAATAAAGCTTGTTGATAATATAAGATATACAATGAGAGATATTGGTGATTTAGAAGATAGAATTGAAAACTTAGAAATAGTTACTTCATTAAGTTTATTAGAACTTGATACAAAGACTTTCCAAGTTCAAGATGCAGATGGATTATCTAGATTTAAGACTGGATTCTTTGTAGATGACTTTAAGAACAATCATTTATTAGATCTATCAGATCCAGATTGTAAGTGTGATATTAATGTTACTAAGAAGGAATTAAATGTTCCATTAGATTTTTATTCACTTAAACCAGAATTAGCATTAAGACCTGATATTAATACAGCAACTGCTGATTTCTCAACAAATCTAGAGTTATTAGATTCTAATGTCAGAAAAACTGGTGATTTAATTACTCTTGATTATTCAGAGAAAGGATGGATTGAACAACCATTAGCTTCTAGAGTAGAGAATGTCAATCCATTTAATATGATTGAATTCACTGGAACTATTGATTTAAGTCCATCTACTGATACTTGGATTAGAAATATACAAGTTAGTGGTGGAACAAGAAGAATTACTGGTGGTTTTGATGGATCATATACTGAAACTATTAAAACTAGTAGTGCTCCAGATACACATATTAGATCAAGAAACGTTGCATTTATTGCAAGAGGATTGAGACCTGTCGCTAGACATTATCCATTCTTTGATAGTACTAGTGGAATTGATGTAGTTCCAAAACTTGTTGAGGTTTCTATGACAAATGGAACATTTGTCAAAGGTGAGACTGTAGATGTTTATGCTTCAGATGGAACTCAAGTAGCAGTAATGAGACTTGCTCAACCAGATCATAAAGAAGGTAATATTACCAGTCCTGATGTTACATATAACGCAAATCCATATAATACTTCAGTTAGTTTAGGAACTGCTTATTCAGCATCTGCTACTGTTTTAAATATTGATATTAATTCATTAACTGATGAAGCACAGGGTTCTTATTGGGGATATATTCCAACTGGTACTGGAATTACGGTTTTAGGAAGATCTAGTGGTGCTCAAGCAACAATTAGTGATGTAAGATTAGTCTGTGACACTTATGGTGATTTATTAGGATCATATTGGTTTAGAGATCCATTAGCAAGTCCTCCACCACCATTAAGATGGAGAACTGGTACTAGAACATTTAAACTTACATCTAGTTCATCAAATGCTACTCCATTACCTGGAAGTTTATTAATTAGTAGTGGAGAAACAACATATACTGCTACTGGTATAGTAGAGACATTTAGAAATACTTTAGTTATTGTAAGAAGACCACCCCCACCACCACAAACTTGTGACCCTCTTGCACAATCATTTACAACCGATGAAACTGGTGCTTTCGTAACTGCTGTTGATCTTTATTTTGGTAATAAAGATGAAAATGAGAAATTAACAGTTCAAATAAGAACAGTTGAATTAGGTACACCTACAACTCAGGTTGTACAGGATTATGCTACTATTACTTTAGATCCATCTCAAATTAATACTTCTCCAAATGCGGAAGTAGCAACTAAAGTAACTTTCCCATCCCCTGTTTATCTAGAACCACGTACTGAGTATGCAATAGTAATTCTTGCACCAACTACAAATAATTATGAATCGTGGATTGCTCAAATGGGCGAAAGAACTGTAAATACTCAGAGTTTACCAAATGCAGAATCTGTAATGGTTACTCGTCAGTATGTTGGTGGAAGTCTATTTAAATCGCAAAATGGATCTATTTGGACACCAAGCCAATTTGAAGATCTTAAGTTTAAACTTTATAAAGCTGAATTTATAACCGATCCAGGTACAGTTTATTTCTATAATCAAAATCTTGGATCTGGATCACATTCTATACCTAGATTAGATAGTAACGGTATTAAGACACTACCTAGAAAATTAAGAGTTAAACATACTGCTACAACTCATGCAGCAACTCTTGTTAACTTGGGTGTTGGTGCAAAGGTTAGTGAAGGTGCTGCTGGAGGAACTGGTCCAACTGGAATTGTTGAAAGAGTTGGTGGTCCTATTAATACAGGTACAGTTACTAATCCTGGTACTGGATATGTTAATGCAACATATACTAATGTTCCACTTTATAATATAACTGGTAATGGTACTGGTGGACAGGCAACAGTTGTTGTTTCAGGTGGAGTTGTTGCTTCAATAAGTTCTTTTGGTGCAGCAGGTAGTGGTTATATAGCTGGTGATGTTGTAGGTCTTACTACTGCATCTGCTGGATTATCAGGTATTGGTGCAGAATTAACTATTACATCCACTGCATCACAAGATACAATGTATCTGAAAGATGTTCACGGTGAAGCATTTACTGCTGGTCAAGATCTAGTTTATTATTCTGGTGCTAGTAGAGTAGCATTAGGTAGTACTGATGTTGTATCTTCTGCATTAATTGATGACCTTTATACTGGTGATGTTCTTGAAATTAATCAGTATAATCATGGTATGACTGCAGATCTGAATGTAGTTGAATTATCAAATATTGAACCAAATACTCCTCCTGTTCTTCTAACAGATAATTTGGATATTGGTGATCAAATAATTTCTGTTGCAAGTACTGCTGGATTTGTTGATTATGATGGTCAAGCAAATATTGATAAAGGATATGTTAAGATTAATAGTGAAATTATTTACTATGAGAGTGTTGGAACCAATCAATTAGGTATTGGAACTAGAGGTGTAGAAGGTACTGTAGAAAGAACTCACGTTGCAAATGATGTTGCATATAAGTGGGAGTTGAATGGTGTTGGATTGAATAGAATTAATCAAACTCATACATTACCAGCTGCTTTAGGTAATTATAGAACTATTGATAAGTATCACGTACAAATTCCAAGAACTGATTTACCTACGGGAGATACTCAGTTAAGCTTTAATAATGAAGCAAATCTTGGTGGAAATAATATATGGGCTTCTCAGAATTTCCAATACAATAAAATTATTCCACAGTTTAATTTATTAACTCCTAGTGATGAAACTACAATTAGTAGTCAATTAAGATCAGTTTCTGGTACAAGTGCTAGTGGAACTGAAATTTCATTCATAGATAAAGGATATGAGAACATTACTCTAAATCAACCAAATAGGTTAACCACACCTAGAATAGTTTGTTCAGAGATTAATGAAACTACTCATTTAACTGCTTTACCTAAGAGTAGGTCAATGACTCTTGCAGTTCAATTTAATACTACTGATAGTAATCTATCTCCAGTATTAGATACAATGAATGGAGTTATTGTTTATGAAAGAAGTAGACTTAATTCTCCAATCTCTGATTATGCTAAGAATGGTGAATCTGACAATCCTTCTGGAGATCCTCATGCAGCAGTTTATATTACAAAGAGAGTTGATCTAAAGAATCCTGCAACTTCCTTAAAGGTATTAGTTGCTGCTTATAGACATTCTTCTGCTGACTTTAGAGTACTTTATCAACTTATTAAAGAAGATACTTCAGATGCTGAATTGTCTTGGGATCTATTCCCTGGATATGATAACCTAAATGATTTTGGAACTACTGGTCAAAGAATTATTGATGTTGCTAAGAATACAGGTCGTGCTGATTACTTTGTTCCTGCAAGTAATGATAATCAATTCTTAGAGTATCAATTTAGTAGTGATGATCTTGTAGCGTTTACTGGATTTAGAATTAAGTTAGTTGCTAGTGGAACTAATGAAGCATATGCACCAAGATTCCAAGACTTTAGAGTTATTGCTTTAGCATAATGATAAGAGTTGAGGGTCATAAGAATCTTTATAGAGATGAAGATTCTGGTGCTATTATAAATCATGATACGAATGGATATTCTGAATATATCAAGATGAGGGATCTGAAAAGATCCCAAAAAGATGAAATTGATAAATTAAAGAATGAGATTACAGAGATTAAGTCTTTACTTAAGGAGTTAGTTAATAATTCTAATTAGTGTTAGCCTAAATATACTTTAGATCCTGAAAATATTTTTATAAATGGCAGTTTACGTAAGTAACCTAACCGTAAATACTGGAACAACTTTTTCCCAAATTTTTAATTTGGAAAGTACATCATCCAATGCACCCACAGATTTGACTGGATATACCATTCAAGCTCAAATGAGAAAGCATCCTGATGCACCAACAAAGACTGATTTTGTATCTACTATTGTATCTCCTTCATCAGGGAGAATTAGAGTAGGTTTAAGTACATCAGCTACTAGAGATCTTGCACCAGGTAGGTATATGTATGATGTATTAATTACAGATCCTGTAGGAGAAGTAACCAGAGTTGTAGAAGGATCAGTTATGGTTAGGCAAGGAGTGACCAAATAATGGCAGACATTAAAGTAAGAGTTGGACAACAGAACGCTATTAAGGTTGCATCCTCATTGGCGGGAAATGTTAGCGGTACTTTATCTGGTCTGAATGATACAAATATTAGTAGCCCGCAAAATGGAATGGTGTTGGTTTATAATGCTAGTACTCAGAAATGGGACGCTACATTAGACTTAACTCCAGGAGCAGCACAAAATTTGGACATCAACGGAGGTAGCTTCTAGAAATGGCAAGTATTATACGAATAAAAAGATCGACTGGAACTACTGCCCCAGGTTCTCTAGCATTTGGTGAATTAGGTGCTACTCTAGACGGAAGTGGAACACAAGCAAATAAAGGTGATAGAGTCTTTATTGGTGATAATGGTGGAAATGTACAAGTAATTGGTGGTAGATATTATACAGACTTATTAAGTATTGCACCAGGTTTAGTTGCTGGTCAGGCAAACCCAACTGCAGCTGCAAGAGGTTTTGTTCCTATTCTTGACCAAAATCGTAAGGTAGATGAGTGGAATGTAGATAATTTAACATTAAATGCTAATACTGTTTCAACTACTAATACTGATGGAGATCTTTATTTAAATACAGATGGTTCTGGTGAAGTTATTATTCCAGATGATAAGTTTTTAACATTTGGTGATAGTAAAGATGCAAAGATAGAATATGATGAAAATGGAACTGATCAAGTTACTGTTACAGGTGCTGATTGGAGATGGAATATTGCTACAGATTCAGCAACTAAAGATACAGGTGCTGCTATCTTTGAAGGTGGTGTAGGTATAGAAAAGAGTTTAAATGTTGGTGGTAACTTTACAGTTGCTGGTGTATCAACATTTACTGGAATAACTACATTTACAGGTGATCTTTATGTTGGTGGAGATCTCCACGTTGGTGATGATATAGTATTTGATGAGATGACTGCCAGAAACATAAAAGTTACTGGTATATCTACTTTTGAAGGTAATATATTTCAAACAGGTGGAACATTTACTGCTTTAGATGCAAGATTGGGTGGTGTTGGAATTTCATCTAATATAATTTCAACTAAGCAAGGTCATGGAACTACATTGTACATTGACCCATATCCAGATGGTTTAAGTAATGAAGGTACAGTAGTTGTTAAAGGTGACTTACAAGTAGATGGTACAACTACTACTGTTAATTCTAGTGTTGTATCAGTTAATGATCCTATTTTTGTTATTGGAGATGTAACCAGTAAGAGAACTGTAATGACTACAGTTGGATCTGGAACAACTCTAGTTGTATTAGATTCTGTTGTTGGTATTAATACAGGTGATATAGTTACAGGAAGTTCAAGTATTCCAAATAATACTTCAGTTCATTCTTACATAACTCCCCATAGTGGTAGTGGTATTGGTACTATTTTCATTAGTAATAATACTACTGGTGGTATTGCAACAACAACTCAGTTAACACTTACTGCTGCATACGATACTCAGACTGATCGTGGTATCGCTTTTGATTATAATACCAGTTCTGGTACTGGCAATAACAAGAAGGGATTCTTCGGATATTCTGATGCTGGTGGTGATGGTAGTAACGCACCTGAAAGAGCATTTACTTATGTTCCTGATGCGACTATAACTGGTAATGTAATCAGTGGTACAAGAGGTGCATTAGACATCAAGGATATATACTTCCAGACTGGTGATTTTGATGCTACTGGTAATGGTATCGTTTATTTCGATACTACTGGTAAAATGGTAGGTGCAGCAGCAACAACTGCTGGTATAACTACTTCTAACTTTGTATTAACCACTGATGCTTCTGGTATACCAAAATGGACTAGCGTTCTTGATGGAGGAACCTTCTAAACACTATGATTGAACAAAATAATGAAGTTGATGTGAACACCTTGATTAAAATTTATAATCAAAAAATTGCTACATTGACAAACCAAAATATACTTTTGGAAGCAAAATTAAACACCATTAAACAGGATTATTTAAATCTTAAGGAATTACAAGAACAAAAAGATGGCGAAACCAGCAACTAAAATTGAGGTAGAACAATGGTAGGACATGCTGTAGGTAGTAGAAGTTCATTTAGAGAATATTGTCTTAGAAGATTAGGTGCTCCTGTTCTTGAAATTAACGTTGATGATGAGCAAGTAGAAGATCTAATTGATGATGGTATTCAATTTTTTAATGAACGCCATTTTGATGGTGTTGAAAGAATGTATCTTAAATATGAGATAACACAAGCAGATATTGATAGGGGAACTGGAAAAGATACTACTGGAGTTGGTATAGTAACTACTACGGCATCATCTACAAATGTAAGTGGTCTAGGAACAATAACTTCTAATTGGTATGAAACATCTAATTTCTTAGAAGTTCCAGATTCTGTTCTTGGAGTAGAAAAGATATTTAAATTTGATACTAGTACAATTTCTGGTGGGATGTTTAGTATTAAATATCAGTTATTCTTGAATGATTTGTATAGATTCAATTCTGTTGAATTGCTACAATATGCAATGACGAAGAGTTATCTAGAAGATATAGATTTTTTACTTACAACAGATAAGCAAATAAGATTTAATAAGAGACAAAATAGATTATATATGGATATTGATTGGGGTCAAGAATCTGTAGGTAATTGGTTAATTTTAGATTGTTATAGGGCATTAGATCCAGCAACCTATAATAATATATTTAATGATCTTTTCTTAAAACAATATGTAACTTCATTAATCAAAAAACAATGGGGTCAAAATTTATTAAAATTTAGAGGAACAAAATTACCAGGTGGAATTGAACTTAATGGTAGAGAAATTTATGATGATGCTGTTAAGGAATTAGATGATATTAAATCAAGAATGGCACTCGAATATGAGTTACCACCTTATGACTTTATTGGTTAGGGGGACTTATGGCATTAAACCCGTTTTTTCTCCAAGGCTCTCAGAATGAGCAAAATCTTGTTCAAGATTTAATCAATGAGCAGCTAAAGATTTATGGAGTAGAAGTAACTTATATACCTAGAAAATACGTAAGAAAACAAACTGTTTTAAAAGAAGTTCAATCATCTGTTTTTGATGATAATTTTTTATTGGAAGCATATGTAGATACTTATGAGGGATATAGTGGTCAGGGTGATATAATGACTAAGTTTGGTGTTAGTTTAAAGGATGAATTAACAGTAACTATATCCAAAGAAAGATTTGAAGATTTTATATCTCCATTTTTGGATGCTATGGATAATGATGAGGTAGAGGTATCAACTAGACCTCGTGAAGGAGATTTAGTTTATTTTCCATTAGGACAGAGATTATTTGAAGTTAAGTTTGTAGAACATGAGAATCCTTTTTATCAATTGGGAAAAAATTATGTTTATCAACTTAAATGTGAATTATTTGAATATGAGGATGAGGTTCTTGATACTGATATTGAGGCAATTGATACTCAACTAGAAGATCTTGGATTTATTACTACACTTAATTTAATTGGTACTGGTGCTACTGCTACTGCTAATGCTACACTAACTCCTGCAAATAAAGGATATGTTAGGCAGATATTCTTAAATAATGACGGAAGTGGATATGCGGTTCCACCAACTGTTGCTATATCAACTGCTCCAGCAGGACTTGGAAATCAAAATGCTACTGCGGTTGCTATTACTACTAGTAAAGCTGGTATATTCTCAATAGATCGTATTTCAATAATTAATCCTGGTGCTGGATATACTGAAGCACCAACTGTAACTATTACTGGAGGTGGTGGAATAGGTGCTGCTGCTACTGCATTTGTTGAAACTTCGGGAAGAGGTATTTTATCATTCACTATGACCAATAATGGTGTTGGTTATGCTAAGACACCAACTGTAACTGTTACTGGTATCGGTAGTGATGCATATATTGGAGTATCTTCTATTGCAGTTGTTGAACCTGTAATGAGTGTTAATAATACTATTAATTCTATAAGATTTAGAAATGCTGGTGTAGGATATACACAACCGCCAACTGTTACTATTTCTAATCCTGCAATTTATACTGGTGTTGGAAACTTTGAATTCAATGAAATTGTAGTAGGACAGACATCTAGAGCACAAGGAAGAGTTAAGGAATGGGATGCAGATACTAGAATTATTAAAATATCTAATGTTGGTATTGGATCTACAGTTCCATCTGGATTCATAACTGGTGAAATAATTGAAGCAACTGAATCTATTGTCTTTAATACAGTTGCAACTAAAGCAGTAACTGTTGGAATTTCTACAACTATTATTACTGGAATTAATACAGCAGGTATTGTAGTTGGTCAACAACTAAATGAAAAATATGTTGGTATTGGAAATACTATTCCTGTTATTGGTTCAGCATCAACAGTTACTGCTGTTTATTCTGGATATATTACTATTAATCCTGCTTCTATTAATACAGTTATTTGTAGTAGTTGTCAACTTTCATTCGGTTCAACTGAATTCTCTAATTACTCAGTTAAGTCGTATGTTCATAAAGATACATATAGTGAATACGACAGTAATGACGAAATTGAAGATCTGGCAGACAGTTTCTTAGATTTCACTCAATCTAATCCATTCGGTCAGGTATAATGTTAGGAACTTATTTTTATCACGAAATTCTAAGAAGAACTGTTATCTCTTTCGGTACAGTTTTTAATGATATCCATATTCGCCATAAGAATTCATCTGGTGGTGATATTAGTGATATGAGAGTTCCATTGGCGTATGGACCAATGCAGAAATTCTTAGCAAGAATAGAACAACAACCAGAATTAAATAGAGCAACTCAAATTACATTACCTAGAATGTCGTTTGAAACAACTGATATTTCATATGATCCTACAAGAAAGGCAAGTATAACTCAAACATTTAAAGCTTCAGATGGAACTAATCTTAAGAAGGTTTATATGCCTGTTCCATATAATGTTGGGTTTGAGTTGAATATAATGGTTAAATTAAATGATGATGCATTACAGATTGTAGAGCAGATACTTCCATATTTTCAACCTTCCTTTAATTTAACTGTTGATTTAGTAGATTCAATTGGAGAGAAAAGAGATATTCCTGTAGTATTAGATAATATATCCTTTGAGGATGATTATGAAGGAGATTTTTCACAAAGAAGAGCATTAATATACACACTTAATTTTACTGCTAAAACTTATCTATTCGGTCCTATTGCAGATACTACAGATGGACTTATTAAGAAAGTTCAGGTCGATTACTATAGTAGTATTGATAGAGAGACTGCAAGAAGACAGTTAAGATATACTGCTACACCTAAAGCACTTAAAGATTATAATGATGATAATACTACTGTATTGAAGGCAGATATAAGTAAGTCTAAGACTAGAATTGAAGTTGGTGATAGTGGTGCGTTAGTGGTTGGTGGTAGAATTATTATAGATACTGAGATAATGAAAGTTAAAGAAATCGTTGATGCCCAAACTATTGTTGTTTATCGTGGATATGATAATACGGTAAAAGCAACTCATATAACAGGCACATCAATTGATGCATTAACTGCTGCTGATGATGTTCAGGTAGAACCAGATGATGATTTTGGATTTAACGGAGTTGTTGAAGACTTTACTGATGGTGGTACTTGGAGTCCCACAAGACAAACTGATTTAACTTAAGAAAATGTCTAGTTATGATCCTATT
>CETH01443803.1_pt1 | contig 27495 bp, 28 predicted proteins | sample 361461 | NCBI WGS metagenome assembly CETH01 (sample SAMEA2622695, study PRJEB7988) | marine metagenome | isolation source: saline water (ENVO:00002010), including
ATAATTTTTTTTTTATTGTGGGAAGAAAAAAAAGAATGATAAAAATTTACGGTCATTCGGTCAATTTAGATGAAGTTGAGATGGTAATTGAGAAATTAGGATTTAAAATCGTTTGCCAAAATGTAGATGATCAACTAATTTTAAATTTTGATGATAAAAGAATAAATAAAGATTTAATTAAACAAACTTTAATTAAATTATTAAAATTAAGTCCTAAAAATATTAATTTTAATTTTGTAGAAAAATTTAATATGAATGAGTCTGGTAAGATAATTTTTAATGACTAATTTAAATTTAAATCCATATAGTTTTGATAAAAAAACAAAAGAGGAGTATTTTTCAAGTGAAGTAAATAAACTTACAAAATTCCATTATAGTAAATCAAAAGTTTACAAAAAGATAATGGACTCTTTTGGTTATAATAAAAAAAAAGATTATGAATTAAATGATTTACCATTTGTCTCCACAAGAATATTTAAAGAAGTTGATTTGCATAGTATTAAAAAATCTGAAATATTTAAGATTTTGAGATCATCTGGAACCTCTGGAAGTGTTCCATCAAAAATTTTTTTAGATAAAAAAAATGCTAACGAACAAAGGAAAATTTTGAATAAAATTTTTTCATATTCTGTATACGATAAAAGGTTGCCAATTCTAATTATTGGAAAAAAACCTAAATTTGATAAGTTAAGTTTTGATGCCAAAGCTGCAGCAATCTTAGGTTTTTCAATATTTGGGTTTGATCATCATTATCTTTTAGATCAAAATAATCGAATTGACAAAACTGAATTTAATAATTTTTTTGAAAAATATCAGAATAAGAAATTTTTAATCTTTGGTTTTACAAGCGATGTATATTCAAAATTTTTGAACAACAAACAATTCAAAAATAAAATTGATCTTAGTAATGGTATACTTTTACATGGAGGTGGCTGGAAAAAATTGGCATCTTTGAATATTTCAAATAAAAATTTTAAAAAAAAAATTTTAGACAAATTTAATTTAAAAAAAGTAATAAATTATTATGGTTTAATTGAGCAAGTAGGATCAATTTTCTTTGAATGTTACAAATGTAATGTTTTTATTTGCTCAGATTATTCTGATTTAATTGTTAGGGATAGAAATTTAAATCCCATAGAAAAAGGCATTGGTTTCGTTCAGTTAATGTCTTTAATCCCAACAAGTTATCCAGGTCATAATATTCTTACTGAAGATTTAGGAGAGATAGTAAGTCTTAATGGTTGTGATTGTGGAAAAAAGGGTAAAACGTTTAGAATTCACGGAAGAATTTTAAATTCTGAAATTAGAGGGTGTAGCAATGTTTAATAATTTTAATAGTGAAATATCTTTTTTAGTAAATGGAAAAATTTCGAATAAAGAAATTGAGGAAACTTTCAATGAAAACACAATTGAATTTTTAAGCTGTTTTTCAAACAATCTTATCAAGGATATCAATTGCAGAAAATACTCAGACCTTATTTCATTATCATTTTGGTGTTCAAAGAGAAATTTATCTCAATTAAGAAAAAAATACGAAAAAAAAGAATTAAGATTAGGTAGAGGATTAGTCTTTCATATAACACCATCCAATGTTCCAACAAACTTTATTTATTCATTAATATTTGGGCTTATTTCAGGTAACTCAAATATAGTTAAAGTTCCATCAAATGAATTTAAGCAGATCGATTTAATTTGTTTTCATTTAAATAAACTACTTAAAATGTCAAAATTTAAATTAATTAAAAACAAAGTTATGATTATAAGATATGACTCAAAAAAAAAAGATATAACTGATTATATTTCTAATATTTGTGATTTAAGAGTCATTTGGGGTGGTGATGAAACAATTAATTCAGTCAGAGAGTCAAAGATTAGACCACATGCAACAGATATAACATTTGCAGATAGATATTCATTTACAATTATAAATTCAAAAAAAATACTTAAGTTAAATAATATATTAACTCTTAAATTAGTAAAAAATTTTTTTAACGATTCTTTTTTAATGGATCAGAACGCATGCACTTCTCCACATATTATAATGTGGTTAGGAAACAAAGCTGATAAAATTAAAGCTTCAAATATATTTTGGAAAAATTTAGAAAGTTATGCATCAAAAAACTATGATATCCCAGATATAGCTATAATTGATAAGTTTAATCAACTATGTATAGATGCAGCAAAAGATAAAAACTTTAAAAAAGTAAATTTTAAAAATAAAATTTTAAGTGTTATAGAATTAAAGAATATTGATGAATATCTTCATTATAAAAGAGGTAAATGGGGATACTTTTATGAGTTTAACTTAAAAGAACTTAATAAGCTAAATAAAATAATTAATCACAAGTATCAAACAGTAACTTATTATGGATTAGAAAAAAAAATATTTGAAAATTATTTGATTAAAAATAAAATTAAAGGTGTAGATAGATTTGTTCCAATTGGAAATAGTTTAAAAATGGGATTAACTTGGGATGGTATTGATATAATCAACTCTTTTTCAAGAGCAATTGAAATTGTATAAATAATGAAATTAAACTTATCAGAAATTAAAGAATATCAACAAAATAGAGAACCTTATTTACTTATAGATTATGCAACAGAAGTAATTCCCGGTAAGAGCGCAAGTGGGTATAAAGACTTACCCGAAGATGAATGGTTTTTTAAAGTACATTGGCCATCAGATCCAAATATGCCTGGTATGCTACAAATTGAATCTTTAGTACAGATGTGTGCTCTATCGATACTAACTTTACCTGGGAACAAAGGAAAGATACTTTATTTAGTTTCTGCAAATAAATTAAAATTTAAAAAAAAAATAATTCCTAACTCTCGCTTAGAACTAAACACTAAAATCAAATCATTCAATAGAGGACTTGCATTATGTGAGGGTGAAGGTTTTGTAGATAAAGAAAAGGCTTGCAGTGCAGAATTTACTTTGATATTACCAGACATTATTAAATCGTATGATATCAAATAATTACTTATGCCTATAGCATCATCTTTATTAAAAAAACCTAGATTAGTGAAAAAATTAAAAGATTTTTATGATTATGTTCAAAAAAATGACGGTAAAGTTGGTACAAAAACTAGAGGTATTGATTTAAATTTTAACAATGCCTGTAATTTAAGATGTAAGTATTGTTTTACAAACTCTCCTAAAGGAGATCATGTAAAAGAGTACTTAGATTACGGCGCCATTGCAAAATTAGCTGATGAAGCAGATGAATTAGGTTATTTTGAATTTGATCTTCAGGGAGGTGAGTTATTACTACAGCCTAAGAAACTTTTTAAAGTTTTAGAGGCTATCAAACCTGAAAGATTTTATCTTTATGTAACTACCAATGGTTATTTTTTAGATGAAAAAATGGCAAAAAGATTAGCTGAAGCGAATGTTAGTAGAGTATCAGTTAGTATAGATAGCATGGATGAAAAAATTCATGACGAAATTAGAGGTAGGAAGGAGTCTTGGAAAAGAGCAATTGCTGCACTTGAGCATGTAAAAAATGCTGGAATGGACCCTTATTTAAATATTACAGTAGGTCATTACAATGCAAACACAGAGCATTTCAAACAACTTTTAGATTATTCAAAACAAAAAAGATATAAAACTTTATTAAATGTTGCTGTGCCTTCAGGCATGTGGCATTCAGCAGAGGAAATAATTTGTGATGATAAAGATAGAGAATATTTAAGAAAAATTAGGAAAGAATATAAAAATCTTGTGAGAAATGTTTGGAATCCATTTGACAGGAATCATGAAAAAATTCTTGGTTGTACGACAGTCAATAGATTGTATATAACGCCAATAGGTGATGTTTTAGTTTGTCCTTATGTTCATATTAAAATTGGTAATATTTTTAAGCAAAGTTTAAAAGAAATAGTAGATAAAGGATTTAATATCAAATATTTTAGGAATCACAGCGATCTATGTTTAGCTGGAGAAGATAAAAATTTTATTAAAAAATTTATGACTAAGTCTGGTCAAACTATATTCAAACCAGCACTTGCTGAAGACATCTTTTCTAAAGATGACTTTGTTAATTAATGCTACTGAGGAATAAAACAGCAGTAATCACTGGTTGTAATCGTGGAATTGGAAAATCAATTTTAGAGGTATTTGCTAGAAATGGTGCAAAAATATTTGCATGTGTAAGAAATATTGACAAAAAATTTAAGGAAGAAATTAGTTTTATAAGTCAAGAAAACAAATGTGAAATTATACCAATAGAATTGGATTTAAATTCTCCTACAAATGTGGATTTATCGGTAAAATCAATACTAGAAGATAAAGACGGTAACAAAATAGATATACTTATAAATAATGCAGGTGTGATTGAAAACTCATTATTTCAAATGACAAAAATTGATAGTTTGATGAAAATTTTTGAAATAAATTTTTTTTCTGTAAGTAAATTCACCCAATTGATTGTAAAATCTATTATCAAAAACAAAAAAGGCTCTATTATTTATATTTCCTCCAGCTCCGGTATTGATAATAACGCCGGCAGAAATGCATACTCTGCATCTAAAGCAGCAATTATTTCTCAAGCTCATACATTATCCAGAGAACTTGGAAGGTATAATATAAGAGTTAATTCAATTGCACCTGGATTGACTGATACTAGAATGATGAATGAAAATACTCCAACTAAGATTTTAGATGAAAAAGTTTCGACCTTATCTCTGAATAGAATTGCTTCTCCAGAGGAGATTGCAAATGTTGCTCTTTTTTTATCTTCAGATTTATCAACATATGTAACTGGACAAGTGATTAGAGTCGATGGTGGCATGTGATGAGTAATAAAGATAACAAAGAAAAAGAAATTTTAGATTATTGTAAATTTATTAAAAAAACTATTTTAGATGTCTCATTAATTGCTGGTTCCTCAAGTGCTCATTTTGGAGGTGCATTATCTATTTCAGATATAATTTCAGTATTATTTGGAAAAGTAATAAGGTTTAAAGATGGAATGATGTACGATAAGTTTATATTGAGTAAAGGTCACGCATGTTTAGCTTATTACGCTGCTCTTCATAAAATTGGAAAAATTTCATTAGACGAATTAAGCACATTTGAGAAAGACAATTCAAATCTTGCTGGTCATCCAGTAAAAAACGTAAATTTAGGTATTGATTTTTCTAATGGGTCCTTAGGAATGGGTTTATCAATCGGTATAGGTATTGCTATTTCAAATAAATTAAAAAAAAATGATAAAATAACATATGTAATTCTTGGAGATGGTGAATGTAATGAGGGATCAGTTTGGGAGGCTGTGATGGCAGCTCCAAAATTTAATCTAAGCAATTTAGTAGCTATAGTTGATAGAAATAACTTTCAACAAACAGGATCTAATAAAGAGATAATGGATTTGGGAAACCTGAAAGATAAGTGGACAAGTTTTGGATGGAACGCTAAAGAGGTGGACGGCCACAATGTAAGCGACCTGCTATATTATTTTCAAAGCATCAAAATTAATGAAAAACCTAATGTTTTGATTGCAAATACAATTAAAGGAAAAGGTTTTTCTTTCTCAGAAAATAATAATGATTGGCATCACTCTATAATGACAAAAAGTTTATACGAAAAAGCTATAAAGGAAATTTCTTAATGGATATAAATGAAAAAAGTATAAAATTGTTATCAACTATAGGAAGTAGAGCATCATTTGGTATGGGAACTTTAGACTTGGTAAAAAAAAATAAAGATTTGATGGTTGTAACTTGTGATGTATCAACTTCAGCGGGATTAGATAGATTTAGAAAAACATTCCCAGATAATTACATTGATCTAGGTATAGCGGAGCAAAATATGATTGGTGTAGCTACAGGGCTGGCAAATGAAAAATTTAAGGTGATCACTACTACTTTTGCACCTTTCCAAACATTAAGATGTTGTGAACAAATAAAAGTAAATCTTGGTTACATGAAAGAAAAGATAACTATGGTTGGATTAGCTAGTGGTTTGGTCTTAGGAAACCTTGGATTTACTCATTGTTGTATTGAGGATGTTGGTGTTTTAAGATCAATACCTAATATTACAATTATATCACCATCTGATTCTCTTGAAACAATAAAAGCTGTAGAAGCATCGATTGATCACAATCAAACATGTTACATTCGCTTGACTGGGGGATCAAACAATCCAATAGTAAATAAAAAAGATTATAAATTTGAAATTGGTAAAGTCATAAAGTTATTAGATGGTGATGATATAACAATTTTTGCATCTGGAGCTAGTGTTGCAGAGTCAATGACTGCCTGTGAGGAGTTAAAAAAATCAAATCTGAATATAAATTTGATAAATGTTCATACTATAAAGCCCCTTGATGAAGAGAATTTAACTTATTTTATTAATAAATCAAAATTAATTCTTACTGTAGAGGAGCATAATGTTATCGGAGGTCTAGGGTCTGCAGTTGCAGAACTAATTTGTAAAATAGGCAAAACAACTAAGTTAGTTTCTCTTGGTATAAATAATACATATTGTAAAAGTGGATCATATAATCATTTAAAAGATATTTATGGACTTTCAAGTCAGAAAATTATAGAAGCTGTTTCAAAAAATTTATAATTTATGAGTAACTTAAATAAGTATCAAAAATGTTTTGAAGAAGCTTTTTCAATATCTTCAGACAATTTTTCTAGTAAACTAAAATATAATGATATTCCTGAATGGGACTCAATAGGACATATGACACTAATGTCCTCGTTAGAGGAGACATTTGGAATAAGTATAGAAACGGACGATATAGTAGACTTCAGCTCATTTGAAAAAGGTAAAGAGATACTCAGGAAGTACAAAGTAGAAATATAAAAGCAAACATAATTTTTTGTTGTATTTCAAAAATTTCTGCTAAAATTTAAAATTTTTTTTTACAATATCTATTATTTTTTTATTCGGATCATTATTTTTATCTGTAATCAATTTTTCTCTAATAAATTTTTTATATTTTATAGTATTAAATTTAATATCTTTTTTTTTTAGTCTAAAATTTTCATCTATATTAATTGATGAAATACCAAGTTTTTTAGAGTACTGATTTCCATGATTATTAATAAAATTTCCCAAATAATTAGATTTTATATTGATAATTTTTTTACCAAATACAACCGCTTCTAAAACAGTGCTTGATGCACTGAAGACAAACAAGCCACAACTTGGAATTTCCTCTACTGTTCTTTTTGTTGAAATTTTGAAATTTCTTGAAAATTTATTTTTATATGAATAGCCGGGTTTTGTGCAAATAACCACTTTGTAATTCAGTAAATTTGAAAGATTTTTTAAAAAAAAATTTAAATTTTTATAGTAATTTTTTTCTTTTATTCTTGAAACTCCGTATTCCACCGAAATTCTATCTCTAGAAAAAAATGGAGTATCTCCATATACAATTGTACTCTTATTACATATTCTTTTTCTATATTTTTTATAATGATAAAAAGATCTACTATTTATTAAAACTGTCTTTTTGAAATAGATAATTTTTATAAATGAAAATAAATTCTCTAATTTGGCACTAATTCCATTTTTGATTGCTTTAATTATTTTTTTATCTGATTCGAATAAAATCTCAATTTTTGGAAATATGTTTAATATAGTTAGTATTCTAAAAATATAATAGCTTCCCTTATGAAATAGGTGTGATGGTTTGTACCAATTTTTGAATTTTAGACTTAATCCAGTTGATCTTCCAAAATGTCCAAAATTTGTAATAAGTATCTGTTTTATTGAGTACTTTTTCAAAAGATAATAAATCTTAAAAAATCTTGGATCTTTTCCTATTTCATTTATTGCTACAACATCTTTATCTTTACAGAAATTAAATAAGTCAATCTCATCATAAATATTTATTATTTTGAAATTATTTGGGATTTTTATTTTTATAAATTTTTCTTTCTTAATTAAATTTTTTTGAAATAACATTATACGATTTACTCTAACAATATAAAATTTATGGAAATTTTTTTTTATAATATTAAATAATTCATGATTTCGGTCATATATATGTTTTAAAGATTTGTCAGCAGTTATGATGCAAAATACTTTTTTTTTCATTTCTAAAATTTAATCATTAATTGAATTATTTTAAAATATCATTATTGTATGTGATAAATTTATTCAATTTAATGTCAATTAAAAGATTTTATAGTTTAGCTAAAACAAAACTTTATGGTATTTGTAGAAGCATAACAGGTGAGGGAACATTAAAAACCTTAAATATCATTAAACAGCAATTTCCTAAATTAAAAATAAAACGAATAAAATCAGGTACTAAAGCATTTGATTGGAAAATTCCACCAGAATGGAATGTGACAGAGGCATATGTTATAGATAAATATAAAAAAAAAATTATTGATTTTAATAATAACAATTTACACTTGGTTGGTTATTCTTCACCAATAAATAAGTTTTTAAATAAAAAAGAGTTATTCAAACACATCAACACTTTAAAAAATCAACCTAATGCAATCCCTTATGTGACTTCCTATTATAAAAAATATTGGGGTTTTTGTATTAGTGAAAAAAATAAAAAAGAAATAGATAAATCTTACTCCAATTTAGATAAATTTAAGGTAGTTATTAAAAGCACTCTAAATAAAAAAGGTTATTTGAATTATGGTGAGTTAATATTAAAAGGAAAATCCAAACAAGAAATACTGATATCTACTTACATTTGTCACCCATCAATGGCAAATAATGAATTGTCTGGACCCATTGTTTCAATGTCATTAATTGAATATTTCCAAAAAAAAAAAAAATTAGAAAAAAGTATTAGATTTATATTTATTCCAGAAACTATTGGATCAATAAGTTATCTCTCTTTAAACTTAAAAAGATTAAAAGATAATGTAATAGGTGGGTATAATTTATCATGTATAGGTGATGACAGAAAACATTCGTGCATGTTTAGCAAATATAAAAACTCACAGTCAGATAAATCATTGGCTCAAGCTTACAAAAACTTAAATATTAAATATAAAGTATTTTCTTTTTTAGAAAGAGGTTCTGATGAACGTCAATACAATTCCCCTGGTGTTGATTTACCAATAGCATCAATTTTTAGAAGTAAATATGGAGAGTTTCCCGAATATCACACTTCATTAGATGATTTTTCATTAGTTACAATCAAAGGTATAAATGGAGGTTTCAAGGTTGCTAAGGAGGCAATAAGTATTTTACTCAGACAAATTTTACCAAAAGCTAGATACTATTGTGAGCCGCAAATGGGAAAAAGGAATTTGTACTCAACTTTATCAATAAAAAATAATAAATCTAAAACAACTCAAAGTTTGATGGATTTTTTACAATATTGTGATGGTAAAAATAATTTAGATGATATCTCTCTATTAATTAAGCAAGATAAAAAAACTACAAAAAAAATCTATAATATTTTAAAAAATTATAAAATTATTATCTAGTAACCTGAAAAAACTTTAATTATTTTTTGAGATGATAAAATTCTATTTTTTATCATCGTGTATATTGAATTTTGTGTTGAGATTGATGAAATAACTATTTGAGCATTTTTCTCGATTTTCTTAAAATCAGGTCTTAATATCTTATAGTCTGATATATTTTTATTCTGTTTTGCTGGAGAACTATCAATAAATCCTCTAAAATTTTTATAATTTTTAAACACTTGGATATAAAATAATAGCTGACTAGCGAACCATCCAGCTCCATAAAGGTATAATGGTTTTTTTTTGTTAACTTTATTATAAAACTCTTTTTTAATTTTTTTCCAATCTGATATTGCTTGATTTCTATATATTTTGAAATTTAATAATTGTTTTTGAAAGTCATTTGAAATTACTACTTCTTTTTTTGATTTTTTACTTGCTACTATTGCAATAATAGGTGCTTCAATTTCAGTAAAAATTTTTTGAATTTTATCAATTGTGTATCCACCTCTTGTAATTACTTCAATAATATTAGATTCTGAGAAATAATGTAAATGTTCAATTTGGAAAGCCCCAACTGAATAATTTTGAACTTGTTCGAATAATGGTATTTCAACTAAAATTTTTTGATCAATTTTTTGAATTTTAAAACACTGCTTGATTGCTTTAATAGGGTTATAGAGATGCTCTAATACATGACTTAAAATAATTAAATCATACTTATCTTTAGTTTTAAGTTTTTCTATCGTGGTATTATGAACTTTAATACCCTCAAGTTTTAGTAGTTTTGCAATCCTTCTACTAGGTTCCAGTGATACAATTTTATTAGATCCTGATTTTTTAAATTGTTTTAAGTTATATGAATTCATGGAACTTATCTCCAATACTTTTTTTGGAAATTCAGAGAAGCAAGACTTTATCAATCTAATATGTCGTTTAACAGTCTTCATTTTACTTTTCGATGGTTTTGTTAGATTATCAACGTAAGTTACCATTTCTTTGTAACTTTTAATCATTTTTGATTGTTCGATAGACTCAGTTTGAAAAATTAGCCCACAAGATCTACATATTCCAAACGAAATTTTTCTCCTACCAAAAAAAAATAAATCAAGTGTTTCGTTAAAAAGATTAAGAGGTTTAGTTTTATGTATAAAACATTGATTTTTCATAATTATAAACTAATTTAATAACAATGATCACAAAAAAAACAATTAAAAAGTTTAATGATGATGGTTTTATAGTTGTTAAAAACTTTGTTCAAAAAAAAAAAATTAACTTAATTTATAAGCAGCTTAATACAATTATCGACCACATCCTTGCATCCAACAAAATTAATTTTTCAAAAAAAAATTCACTTGAAGAAAAGTATTTGATTTTAAAAAAAAGTAATAACACTTTAAAATCGCATTTTTATGATGCCATAAAATTAATTGATAGTAGTAACTCTATTGTATTTTCTGATAAAATGATAAACATGATGAAAAAAATTCTAAAGATAAATACAATCTTCATAACCGGACAACGTCTTAGACTTGATCATAAATCAGATCCACATAATTTACCTCTCCACCAAGAACTGAACAATATTTCAAATGATTTTGGTTTGATTTGGATACCATTAGTAAAAGTTAATAAGAAAACAGGATCATTATGTCTAATCCCTAAATCTCATAAATACGGTCATTTAATTTATAAAGACTCAAAATTACCAGCAGAAAAACACAAGGTAGGTATTGTAGAAAAAATTTTAAAAGGAACTGAAAAAAAAAAATATGATAATGAAATCGTAAAAAAATTATTTGATAAAAAAAATATTTTTTTTCCAGAATTGAATGCTGGTGATGCTTTAATTTTTAAAACTTTAGTTTTTCATGGATCAACGCCATATAAAAGCACTGGTTTGAGATGGACTTTGCTATCAACTTTTCATCCTTTTAATAAAGTTCCATACATCAGCAATAAAAAATCAAAATCTTTTGCAATACCATACGATGCCGATTATAATTGATTAATTATTTTGATAAAACAAATCATTCATCAAATTTATAAAATTCTTTTACAAACTAAAAAATATAGTATAATTTTAAATTCTTATTACTTAAACCTTATTTAATGAAATACAAAAAATTTGTTACAATTCGACAAGCTTTGGAATATTCAAAAAAAAAAATAAATAATAAAATTTTTCAGTGGCTTGATACAGGAGTTGAAGACGATTTTACAAAAAATCAAAACTTTTTAGATTTAAAAAAAATAAAATTAAAGCCTGCACATCTAAACAAGATTAAGGACATTGATTTAAAGACTAATTTTTTCGGAAAAAAAATCAATTCACCCATAGTCTTAAGTCCAATGGGGCATCAGACACAATTTCATAGAGATGGAGAAATTGAAATGTGTAAAGGAGTTAAGTTATCTAATACAATTTCTTTTTTTAGTACTCAAGGTCGGATCTCTTTAAAAGATATAAGAAAAAAAAACCCAAATGCACTAATTGGTTGGACTATATTTCCTTTCGGAGATAAAAAGTGGATTCAAAGACAAATTAAAGATGCCGAGTCTAATAAATGTTTGTGTATTGTTATTTGTATAGATGCAAATGCAAGGTCTCATAGATATAGGGACAGAGAAGAATTTTATGATGCAAGAAAAGTTGGTAGAAGAACAAATAAAATTTCACCCAATCCAGATATGGCAAAAACTTATGGGTGGGAATTGATATCTTTTATAAAAAAAAATACAAAATTACCTATAATAGTTAAGGGTATCCTAACAAATGATGATTTTAAAAAATGCATAAAACATAAAATTGATGGAGTTTGGATTTCTAATCATGGAGGAAGAATGTTTAATTCTGGAATTTCTACAACTGAAGCTCTTAAAAATTTAAACAAGATTAACTTTTCAAAAAAAATTAAAATTATAGCGGATGGAGGAATTATGAAAGGTTCTGATGTACTAAAATACTTAATTCTAGGAGCAGATATTGTTGGGTTAGGAAGACCAGCAGTTTATGGTTTGATTTGTGATGGTAAAATAGGAGTTAAAAGAGTTTTTGAAATACTTAATAAAGAACTTGAAATTTGCATGGTGAATGGTGGATTTAAAAATTATAAAAAAAATTTAAATAGAATACTTAATTAATGAATAACAAAGTTATATGCATAATACCTGCTAGAGCAGGTTCAAAAGGAATTAAGTCAAAAAACATACAATTAATAAATAAAAGACCATTAATTTATTATACAATTAAAGCTGCAATAAAATCAAAAGTGTGTGATAAAATTTTAGTAAGCACAGACTCCAAGAAGATATCAACTATAGCTAAAAAATATGGTGCGGATGTTCCTTTTCTAAGACCTAAAAAATTCGCTAAAGATTTTACAACAACTGAGGAAACATTAAAAAATGCGCTTGCTCAAGCAGAGTCATATTATGGATATAAATTTGATATATGTGTATTTTTATCACCAACTAATATTTTCAGAAAAATATCTTGGATTAAAACTGCAGTTGGTATTTTAAAAAAAAATAAAAATTATGATAGCGCATTTAGTGTACATCAAATATATAAGCATTTTTGGCATTTAGATAAAAAAAAACCAAAAAAAGTTCTTGATTGGATGAATTCATATACATCTAGACAAATTGCTCCCAAATTATTTAGAGAAGATACTGGACTTGCTAGTGCAACGAAAGCAAAATTTTGGAGAAGAGGAAAAAGAATTGGTAAAAATTGTTATTTGATTGTCAATCATGATTCAATTACTGGAATCGATATACACAATAAATTTGATCTCAAAATAAGTGAAGAATGTATAAATATTTTGAAAAAGAATAAAGTCAAAGATATGATTTTATGAAAAAAAATATTGATACAGCGTTAGTAATAATAGCTTACAATAGGCCATCACATTTAAAAAGATTAATAATTAGTCTTGAAGATTACAAAATTAAAAATGCCCATATTTTTATTGATGGACCAAAAAATACCAATGATAAAATTTTACAAAAAGAAATTGTGGCAATGATAAAAGGGTCAAAAATTAAATTTTCAGTAGTTAAGAAAGAAAAAAATTTGGGAATTGAAAAATCTATAAATTCAGCACTAGATAAAATTTCAAAAATTTCAAAAAGAATAATAGTTCTAGAAGATGATTGTATTCCTAGAAAAAAATTTTTTCAATTTATGAAATATTCTTTAAAATTAATTGAAAAAAATAATGAAATTTTTGGAGTTTGTGGTTATCAATTTCCTGAAATATCAAATAATGAAAAAAAACTTAACATTGGAATTTTTGATAATTTTATTCCTTGGGGTTGGGGAATTTTATCCAAGAATTGGAACTCTTATAAAAAATTTAGAATTAAAAAAAATAATTATCTTTCTTATACTGTAAAATCATTAATTTATAAAAAAATTATTAGTAAAATAAAATTAAAAAAACCTCTATGGACACCTAATTTTATTTTATACAGTTATCTAAATAAAAAAAAATTTTTATATCCTTCTATCTCACAAATTAAAAATATAGGATTTGATGGGAGTGGAATTAATTCAAAAGTAACTAATATATTTTATGCAAATTACACAAAAGTGAAAAATTCAAAATTTACAATTCATAAATATAACTCAAATTTGAATCGAAAACACGAAAAAATTTTAATTAAAACTTTAAAATATTTTTATTAATGAATATAGTAATTGTAGGTTTTGGTACGGCTGGAAAATTTTATTTTCAACTAATTAAAAAAATTAAAAAAGTTAAAAAAATTTATGTTATTAATGACACTAAAATTCCAAAGAATATTAATTATCAACAGATTAATTTAAAAGATATTGATAATAAAAATATTTCACATGGCATAATTGCAACACCTTCCAATGTTCATTTTGAATTCGCAAAATTTTTATTAGATAAAAAAGTAAATTTATTAATTGAGAAACCATTTGTATTAAGAATATCTCACGCTAAAGAATTAATAAAAATTTCTAAAAAAAAAGAATTAAAATGTTGGACTGCTTTACAAAACAGATACAATTTTGCACTAAAAGAACTTAAAAGAACAATCGATAAAAAAAAAATAGGAGAAATAAAAATTGTTGATTGTACAATGTTTTGGTCGAGAGATAAAAAATATTACAACAACGGTTGGAGAGGTTCTTATAAATCTGATGGTGGTGTCTTAACAAATCAGGCAATTCATTTACTAGACGCTTTAATCTTTATTTTTGGTAAAATCGAAAAATTTCAAGTGATGGCAGATTTTAATAAAAAAAAATTAGAGGCTGAAGATCTCCTTATGATAAATTTTAAACATAAGAAAAATATTTTTTCATCATTAAAGGCTACAACTAGGGCTGATAAAGATTACAGGTCTGCAATTGACGTAATTGGATCAAAATCTAGATGTTTAGTAACTGGGTTAAGTTTAAACTTATTTAGCTATTGGAGTAAAAACAACTTTATAAGATCAAAAAAATTTTCTGAGATTTTTTCCAATAAAAAAGGTCCTGTTAGTGGAATGGGTAATGGTCACAAAAAAATTTTGTCTGAGTTCTTTAATGAAAAGAATAAAAAATCAACATCTAGTATTGAGATTGAAAATAATTTGTATATTCTAAAAGTAATTCATTCAATTTATAATTCTATATTAAATAAAAAAAATGAGTTTCATAAAATAAAAGATAAAGAAAGTATTTTGGGTAAAAATGAATAAAGCTATCTATAAAAAAAAATTGTCAAACAAGAATCCTACAAAAGATATTTCAAAAGATGATTTAAAATACAAGATACCAAAATCTGTATCAAAGAAAGTCAAAATAATTAATCTTGGGGATGGGGTAGTATTTTCAAAAAATAATATTCCTATTATAGCAGGTCCTAATGGTGTTGAAAGTAGAGAATTAATTTTCAAAGTGGCTAAGTTTTTAAAATCTTTAGGTGTTAAAATTTTGAGAGGACATGCGTACAAACCTCTAACATTTCCTTATAGGTCGAAAAAATATTTAGAGACCAAGTCAGATGGAATGAACTGGTTAGATGAGGTTAAAAAATATACAGGAATGAAGATCGTCACAGAAGTTACTGAAATAAAATATCTTGATAGAATAAATGATACAGCTGATATTTTACAAATTGGTTCTAGAAATATGCAAAATCTAGAATTGTTGGCTGAATGCGCGAAAACATCTAAACCAATTATTCTTAAAAGACATTTTGGAGCGAGTCTTAGAGACATGTTAGGAGCTGCAGAACATATTCTTGTAGAGGGGAATGAAAAATTAATATTGTGTGAAAGAGGAATAGTGGCACCACACACTCATAAAGAGACATCTAGATTTATTTTAGACATTCCAGCAATAGTAGCATTAAAAGATTTAACAAAGTTTCCAATTATTTCAGATCCAAGTCATGCATCTTTTTGGGCCAAGTGGGTTCCACCTTTAGCATTAAGCTCAATTGCAGCTGGTTGTGATGGACTTATTATTGAAACACACCCAAATCCAAAAAAATCTGCAGTAGACCCCCTTCAACCACTTAATTTTAAGGAATTCAAAAAATTACACATAAAAACTAAAAAACTTTCTAAATTATTAAAGAGAAAAATAATATAAATTACTTAAAAATGTATTGTTCAATTATAGGTCATCCATTAAAAAATCCAAGATCAATACCTATTTGGAAAGCATATTTTAAAAAAAAAAAACTTAAAATAAAAATGAAGGGCATAGATGTGTTGCCAAAAAAATTTGATAGATTAATACTGAGCTTAAAAAAAGATAAAAATTTTTTTGCCTCAGCAGTTACTATGCCCTACAAAAAAAGCATTTTAAAGCATGCAGATATTTTAGACAACTCAGCAAAATTATCAAAATCTATTAATCTTATAATAAAAAAAAAAAATAAAATTAAAGGGTTTAATACTGACGTATATGGTGCCTATGAAACCGTAAAAAAAATTAAAAAAGATAAAATGATAATCTATGGCTATGGTGGTGCTGGAAGCGCAATATGCAACTACTTTTCTAAAAAATATAAAAAAAGTAAAATAACTGTTATTTCGTCAAAAAAAAGAAAATTTAAAGCAAGAAATATTAAATTAAAAAAAAAAATTGATCTAGTAGACTTAAGTCAAACTAATTTATTTATTAATGCTAGTCCTCTTGGAAGTAATCTAAAAAAAAATTATATAAGTAGGACTCCAATAAATCAAAATGAAATAAAAAAGATGAAAAAAAACTCAACTATTTTTGATATAGTATATAAACCAAAAACAAATCAATTAAGTAAACTTTGTAAAAAAAATAAAATTAAATATTTTAATGGTCTAAAAATGAATACGCTTCAAGCCAAAAGAGCGTTACAAATTTTAAGTAATAATATTTTTATGATAAAAGGATAATTTGAGAGAATTAACAAAAAAAATTTTATATCCATTAAATCGTAGAGATATTTTAAGATTATCAATATTATTATTTTTAACTATTTTATCTGCTAGTTTTGACTTTTTAGGGATAGCGCTTATTATTCCTTTATTAACTTTTTTATCAGGCATTGATTATACCAATATTATTGTTCAAAATTTTGTAAATTTTGAAGATGATAAAATAATAGTTATCATTTTAGTTGTGATGTTTATTGTATTTCTTTTAAAATTTATTTTTCAAAGTTTACTTGTGTTTTACAGAAATAATTTTAGCCAAAAATTATTTGTAAGAGTGTCAGGCAATATTCTTCAAAATTATCTTTATATGAATTTTACATTTCATGTAAAGAATAACTCGTCTAATTTAATTCGAAATGTTGGTTCAGAAGCAAGCCTATTCTGTAACAATATAATTAAATCAATTTTAAAGCTTTTTTCTGATTTTTTAGTTTTTATATCTTTAGCAACTTTATTAATAATTTATAATCCAAAAGTTGCTTTAATTTCACTATCAGTTTTATTTTTTTTTGGAATGATGTTTTTTTATTTAACAAATAAAAAAATTAAAGAGTGGGGTAAAACAAGACAACAATTTGCGAGTGAAGTAATTAAAGATATGCAACAAAGTTTTTTTGGTATCAGAGAAATTATAATTTTTGGTGCACAAAAATTTTTTTTGAGCAATTATAATAAAAATAACAGTAAATTTTCAAAGGCTACAAGAAATAGGGATACACTTAATCATCTTCCGAAAGGAACATTGGAATTTATTGGTGTATCTACATTCATTGTATTAATTTTTTATTTACTTAAGATCCAAAAAGATATTTCAGAAATAATAGTAATTATTGGAGTTTTTGCTGCCGCAACTACAAAGCTCTTACCATCTGTGACTAGTATTATTTCACTCGTACAACTTATAAAATTTAATGCTCCTGCGATAGATGTAATCTATAGTGAATTAAATTTAAGAAAAGAAAATCATATCCTAAGAAATGATAATGAAATATTCTTTAATTCAAAAATAAGATTAAAAAATTTATCATTTAAATATCCAACGACAAATTCATTCGTAATAGATAATTTAAATTTTGAAATACAAAAGAGAGATAAAATTTCAATTACGGGTGAAACTGGAAGCGGAAAAACCACTCTTATAAATCTATTAACAGGTTTAATTCAACCAACTTCAGGAAATGTAGTCATTGATGATGTTTTGTTGAATAAAAACAACGTTCATTTCTGGATGAAAAAAATTTCATATGTTCCACAAAGTATTTATCTTTCTGATGAAAGTATTATTAAAAATATAACTTTTGGTGAAAATAAAAAAATTGATACAAAAAAAATTGATAGAATACTTAAAATTGTTGATCTTTATGATTTTGTAAATTCTTTACCAGATAAACATAATACAAATGTTGGTGAAAAGGGTGCAAAAATATCAGGTGGTCAGTCACAAAGATTGGGTTTAGCCAGAGCTTTATACAGAGATTTTGATTTGATAATTTTAGATGAAGCTACTAACTCTCTGGACTCAGAAACAGAAAATAAAATTTTAGATAAATTTTATGATTATTGTAAAGAAAAAACTGTTATCTCGATAACACATAATAAAGAAAATATTAAACATTCAAATAAATTAATAAATATTCAAAATGGTAAAATTATTTAATAAAATTTTAAACATTTTAAAACAATATAAAAATATTTTTAATATTTTAATTAATAATAAAATTTTGAAAAAACCAGATTTTTCAGAAAAAAGAATTTTTTTAAATGGTAAAATCCTGGAGCAAAATAATTTGAAAAAAAAAAGAATCAAATTTTTAAAAGAAATAGAATTCTCTGTCTTTTCTCAAAATGGTGAAGACGGTATTTTGAGTTGGATAATCGACAAAATTCAAGATATTGAAAATATTTTTGTAGAAATAGGGACAGAGGATTATTGGGAGTCAAATACTAGATTTTTGCTAAAATCTAGAAATTGGAAAGGTTATCTTTTTGAGGGATCTAAAGAGTCGTCTCAATTAATAAAAAGACAAAAAATTTATTGGCAACATAATTTAAAGGTAGTTAATATATATTTAAATCGGGAAAATATAAATGCCGAACTAAAAAAAAATATAAGTGAAAAAAATATTGGATTATTAAGTATCGATGTTGATGGTATCGATTATTGGCTACTTAAAGAGCTTAATATTTTGAAACCAAAGATAATTGTGTGTGAGTACAATACTTTATTTGGTGACCTTCATGGAATTACAGTTCCTTATGATAAAGATTTTAAAAGATTTGAGAAACATAAATCAAATTTATACTTTGGGGCATCAATTAAAGCTATGATAGATCTATTGAAAGATAAGGGATATGAACTTCTTGGAACTACCTCAAATGGTATAAATGCATTTTTTGTGAGAAATGATTATTCAGATATTTTTCAAAACATAATCGAAGAAAAAGAATATCTTCCATCAAATATTAGAGAGGGAAGGGACAAAGATTACAAATTGACTTTTAAAAATAATTTAGAAAATTTTGAGGAGATTAAAAATCTCCAGATATATGATACTAAAAATAATAAAATCAAATTTTTAAGAGAATTTGAGGAAATTTATTCTAAAGAATGGTTGGCAAAATCTAATTATACTTAAATTCAATTAATCTATAAAATTTTACAAGATTATTAGAGATAAGTTTAATAAATTTACTTTTATTATTAAAGTAAAGATATTTTTGAAATATATTTTTTGTTTCACTTAATCTAATTTGTTTGTCAAATAAAAACTCGTTTTTACTTTCTTTATAACTTTCATTTAAGACATCATGAGATTGATAACAAATTCTAAGCATAAGCCTGTCTTTTAATTTACAAAAACCACCTCTATGATAAGTTGAAAAGCTATCAACAAAAATTGCTGTTCCACTATTTCCAATTAATTTTGTTTCACCATGAGTATTGGTAATATTCTCAAAATCCTCTAAATCAATTTTTCCTCGTTCGCCAATCTTATTTCTTTTGCTATTAAAACTTTTAAAAACTCCAGCTTTTATTTTTTTTTTTACACAATAAAATGGGCCATTATCATCATCAAGATCAAAAACGGTCATAAAAAAATCTAAATTTCTAAAACCAAACTCATCTTTATGCCAAAGCATTGCGGATCTTAAATCAGAATCTTTTCTTGGTATATTTAAAGAAAGTTGAATTCTTGTTATCATTGGAAAAATACCCATATAATTAGCTGCTGTGCTAACCATTTTTTCTGAGCTAGCAAATTCAACTATTTTTTTTTTTAAATTATCACTTATTTGATCATAAAATTCGATTACGTAAGGAATTTCTCCTGAAGCTAAATTTTCTCTCTTTATCTGTTCTGAGTATTTTTTAGAAACTATCTTATTTTTTAGATCTGGTAAAAATTTTGTTGTTTCTGCTTTTATAAGCTCAGAGATTTCTTTAAATTTTTGTTCATCGGATATTATTAACTTATCATTTTGATTTAAATTATAAAATTCTCTTTTCTTTTTAAACCATAATATTTTGAGAAACTTAGCTTTAAAATTAATAATATAAGTCCAGACTAAACTATAAAAAATATAAAAAACATAAGTTATAAATAACTCCCATATATAAGTTCTTTTAAGTTTTTTTAAGTGATTAATCATATTCAAAATCCTTAAATGATTGATTTAAGAGACTTTTAATAGTTTTATCAATGTTGTATTTATCTCTTACAACCACAGTTTTGATTGAAAAAAAGAGATTTGTTTTTTTCGGTTTAATTATTTTAGAATTTTTCACAATTTTCTGTTTAGTTGTTATAATTTATAAATTAAATATGGAAAACATATTTTAATAAAAAAATGAAAAAAATAAATATTGGTATAACAGGTGCAACAGGCATTTTAGGCAAAATTATTATAAAAAATAATAAAAAAATAAGTTTTACTCGTTTTAAAGGTGATATAAGGAATAGAAAAGCAGTATTTGATTGGTTCAAAAAAAAGAATTTTAATATTGTTTTACATTTAGCCGCAATAGTTCCTATAAAAGAGGTAAATAGGAATATAATTAAAGCCCGTCAAGTAAATTATAATGGAACAAAAAATATAGTTGATGCATGTGTCAAAAAAAAAATAGAATGGTTTTTCTTTTCATCCACTTCTCATGTTTATAAGTCATCCCAAAATAAAATATCTGAAAAATTTCAAAAAAAACCTGTATCATATTATGGTCATACAAAGTTATGGGCTGAAGATTATATTTCAAAAAGACTTAAGTTAGCAAAAATAAAATATTGCATTGGGAGAATTTTCAGCATAACAAATAAAAATCAAAAAAAAAACTTTTTAGTACCTGATTTAAAGTATAAAATAAGAAAAACTAAAAAAAAACTTACTTTAAAAAATTTAAATCATTATCGTGACTTCATATCTATGGAAGATATATCTAAAATTATTTTTATTTTAATGAGAAAAAAGTTTTCTGGAATTTTAAATTTAGGATCAGGAAAAGGTATATTCTTAAAAGATATTGCAAGAATAATTGCTAAAAAATATGGTAAAAAAGTTGTTTTTTTGGATAACAAAAAACCAACATATTTAGTTGCCAATATAAGTAAATTATTGAGGATTTATAAGTTTAAAAAATCAAACAAAATTGAAAAAATAATTTTTTAATATGATTAAAGTACTTTTTGAAAGTAGTATTTTTTTGCATCATGAAAATTAAGATTCCTTTTTTTTCTGTGATTACAGTTGTTAAAAATGATATAAAAAATATTACTAATACAATTAAAAGCATTCAGTCCCAAAATTTTAAGAATTTTGAATATTTGATAATAGACGGAAAATCATCAGACGGTACTTTTGAGAAAATTAAAAGATATAGAAAATTTGTTGATTTGATTAAGTCAGAAAAAGACAAAGGTATTTATTTTGCAATGAACAAAGGCGCAAAATTAGCTAGGGGCAAAGTAATTGTATTTGTTAATTCTGGAGATACATTAACTAAAAATGCTTTAAAAAAAGTACATCAAAAATTTTTAGAAAATAAAAAATATGATTTTGTTTTTGGAACTGTAATGAGACATTATAAAACAGATTCTATTTTAAAATCAGGTTTTAGTATTAGAAAATTAAGATATAATTTTGATTTTGCTACAGCTCACTCTACAGGTTTTTTTTTAAATAGAAAAATTTTTATTAAAAATGGAATGTTTAACACAAATTTCAAAATATCTGCAGATTATGATTTATATTTAAGATTAATTCTAAATAAAAAGATATTTGGTGGAGCAACAAAAAGAAATGATCTAATAGGAACTGTTGTAAGTGGAGGATATTCAAGCAAAATACCTTTTTCAAGACATTTACTTGAAGAGACGAAGATTCGTTTAAATAATAATCAAAATTCAATATTAGTTTTAATAATTTTTTTTAATGCAATTATTAAATTTATTTATAAAAAAACATTTAACAAATGGGTATAATTTAAAATGGTTTTAAATTTTTTTGATTCTTTAATTAGAATAATTTTTCAAGATTATTTTGATAAAGAATTTATTTTGGGCGTAAAAAAAAATAAAAAAAAAATTCAATTAGAGGATAAAATTAATTCAACGTATTTAATAGATATTATAAATAAACTTAAAACTCTATATAAATACATATTACAAAAAAAAATTGAAAAACGAATTCTCTAATGATTTACATTTATATCTATATTATTTCATTTTCTTTAATTGGTTATGGTTTTTTAATCTCAAGATTTCTAGAAATAAATAAATATAGTTTTGGTTTTTTAGGGTTAATTGGTATCACTTTTTTCGGATTTTTTTCATTTTTTTCTTCCTTATTTACAAAGCATGATTATTTTTTTAATTCAATTTTTGTAATGATAGGACTTTTGATTTTTATATTTTCTATAAAAAAAATTTCATCTTTTAAGAAAGAATTAATAAATTTCTTTATAATTTTTGTTTTTTTATTTTTATTGATTTCAGTAGCAAAAAATCATGATGATTTTCCTTATTATCACTTTCCTTATATGATACTTTTAACAGAGTATTCTCACCCAATTGGATTAGGCTTATTAAATAATGGTTTTAGAAGTCCATCCTCAATTTTTTTTATAAGTTCAATGTTTTATTTACCTGGAATAAAATTTTATTTATTTCATTTAACACCCGCTTTGATAATGGGATTTTCAAATTTACTTCTTCTTAATTTAACTTTAGATAAAAAAATTTTTTATAGGAACAAATTTATTAATTTTTTAAGTTTATTATCTTTAGTATTTATTAATATTTTCTTTTATAGATTGGCAGAACATGGGACTGATCGCTCTGGAATGATAATAATTATAATCTCGATTATCTATTTATTACATTTATTAAATAATTCTTACAAAAATGAAAAAAATGAAAATATTAATTATTTGAAAATTATTGCCATATTTATTTGTTTTGCAGCAACTATTAAACCTTCATTTTTAATTTATTCCATATTTCTTTTAATTCCATTTTTTTTTAAGCATACTAAGTTTTTATTCTTAAACTTATTTTTTACGAGAACTTTTTATTTTTGTTTTTCGTTGTTAGCATTTTCTGTTTTATTCACTTTTTTGAATTCATCTTGCTTAGTTTTTCCAATATCATTTACTTGTTTTGAAAATTTGTCTTGGTCAATAGACAAGAATACAATTAAAGAAGCAAGTATATGGTTTGAATTATGGTCTAAAGGCGGAGCTAACCCTAATTTTATAGTAGGTGATAGACTTGAATATATAAGTGGATTTAATTGGGTTGATAATTGGATCAAAATTTACTTTTTTAATAAAGTGAGTGATTTTATCTTAGGTATTTTTGCGCTATCTATAATAACTTTTCTATTTTTTTATAAAAAAATCGAATTTGACTTAAAAAATAAAAAAAAATATCAATTATTATATTTTATCTTAATTTTCTTAATAATTGAATGGTTTTTAAAACACCCCACTTTAAGATATGGAGGTTATCATATTATTGGATTAATCATTTTTATTCCATTAAGTATGCTACTAGGAAAAACCAAATTAAATTTTAAAAAGTATCAAAAAAAGGTATTTATAATATTGTTTATTACTTTATTTATATTTTCTTCAAGAAATATAATAAGGCTAAATTACGAGTATGAAAAGTATTCTTATAATTTGTTCACCAACTCTCAATTTAAGTTTATAGGAGGAAATGAGAATTTTTATTTTAGATATAATAATCATATTGAAAATCACAAAAAGACTTATAGGGTTCTTAATTTTGCCAATAAAAAAATTATATTAATTCATAAATGAAAAAAATTTATTTTTGGTCTCCCTGTTTAAGTAAAAAAGTTGGTACATACAAATCCACGATAAATTCAGCGATATCATTATCAAAATACTCAAAAGGCAATTATTTCGTTAGAGTAATAAATGTCTGTGGAGAATGGGATGATGAAAAAGAATTATTAAAAAAAAATAATGTTGACGTATTTGATTTAGGTTTGAAATACTACGCTTATCTTCCAAAAGAAGGTTTTTTCAAAAGTAGATTTTCATACATGATAATTATAATTTTATCTATTTTGCCATTAGTTCGATTTTTAAAAAAAAAGGATCTCGATTATTTTGTTGTTCATTTGATTACCTCTTTACCTTTAATTCTATTTTATTTTATGAATTTAAATTCTAAATTAATTTTACGAATTTCTGGATTTCCAAAATTGAATTTTTTAAGAAAAAAATTGTGGACAATTTTATCGAAAAAAATTTTCCAATGCACATGTCCTTCGACAGAGTTAATAAACCAACTAAAAACTAAAAAAATTTTTTCACCTGGAAAACTTTTTTTTCTTCCAGATCCAATAATAAATGTCAAAGATTTTATCTCAAAATTAAAATTTCAAGAGAATTTAAACAACGATTTACCAAGAAAAAAATTTTTTATTTCTGTGGGGAGGCTCACTAAACAAAAAAATTTTAAATATCTAATAAATGAATTTTCAAAGTTTTGTGAGACTAATAATAATTTTGATCTTCTCATATTTGGCGAGGGTGAAGAAAAAGAAAAACTTAAAGAATTGATAAATGAAAAAAAAATGAGTAAAAAAATTTTTTTGAAAGGTTATTCAAAAAATATATTCTTTTTTATGAAAAGAGCTGAAGTATTCATACTTTCATCACTTTGGGAAGATCCTGGTTTTGTACTTATAGAGGCAGCACTTTGTAATCTATTTATCATCTCGAGTGATTGTAAAAACGGTCCATCAGAGTTTTTGTTGAATGGTAATGCAGGAATTTTATTTAAAAGTAATAAAGAAAACGGATTAAAAGAAAGCTTAGTTGATTTTGTTAATCAGAACTCAAATTTAAAAAATAAAATGAAATTAGCAAAAAAAAATTGTCATAACTATACTTTATTTAGACATTTTCAGTTATTCGATAAATTACTGAGTTATTAAGTAATATATTTTTACGATAAATTTCTATTGTTTCTTTTTAATGAATTAAGAAATTTATATAAATTTTATAGAATAAATAAGTTTAATAGTTTAAATAGAATTTATATTAAAAATTTAAAAATGCATAATTTGCAAAATTTAACTTTATTAATCCCAGCAAATAAAGAGTCTGAGTCTCTTCCAATTTTTTTATCAGAACTGAAAGAATATAGTTGTAAAAAATTGGTAGTTTTGCAAAAAGAGGATATTGAAACAATTAATTCAATATCAAAATTCAATGAAATTGAAGTTTTTATCCAAAAAAATAAGGGATATGGTAATGCACTAATTGAAGGAATTGAAAAAATCACAACAGATTATTTTTGCATCATTAATGCTGACGGATCAATGAATCCAATTTATCTGAATGAAATGCTTAAAAACTGTGAAAAAAATGACCTTGTCTTTGCTACGCGATATGCCAAAGGCGGAGGAAGTGATGATGATAATTTTATAACATTATTTGGTAATAAGTTTTTTTCGTTTCTAGGAAATTTATTGTTCAAATTAAGTCTATCTGACATTCTTTACACATACGTATTGGGAAAAACAATATCTGCAAAAAATTTAAAGTTAAAATATTACGATTTTAGAATTTGTGTTGAATTACCAATTAAAGCTAAATTAAATTCTTTAAAATTTATATCTTGCCCAAGCATAGAAAGAAAAAGGATTGCAGGAAAAAAAAAAGTAAATGCTATAAAAGATGGTTTTTTAATATTAACTGCAATAATTATTCTATTTTTAAAAAAAAGTTAAATTTATGTCATTAGTAAGTGTTATAATGCCTTATTATTTTAAAAGAAGTTATTTAGAAAACTCTTTGAACTCAGTTTTAAATCAGTCTTATAAAAATTTAGAAATAATTTTAGTTAATGATGAAACGAATTTAGAAACAAAGAAATTTCTGCAAACAATTTCAAAAAAAGATATGAGAATTAAATTAATAAATAATGGTAAAAATTTAGGTGCAGGCAAATCAAGAAATAAAGCAATTGAGATGTCAAATGGTGAATATATTGCTTTTTGTGATTGTGATGATCTGTGGAAAAAGACTAAATTAGAAAAACAATTAACATTCATGAAAAATTCGAATTTAGATTTTACGTTTACTGCCTATGAAATAATTAATGAAAAAAACGATATTATTAGTAATCGTGACGCAAAAAAAGTCATTGAATTCAAGAGCCTTCTTAAATCGTGTGATATTGGTTTATCTACCGTGATAATAAAAAAAAAATTGCTTAAGGAGAAAGAATTACGGTTTGCATCTCTTAAAACAAAGGAAGATTATATTTTATGGTTAAAGATTGCCAAAAGAGGCACTAAATTATTTGGATTAAATGAGAATTTAAGTTATTGGAGAAAAGTTTCAAATTCTTTATCATCCTCCTCAGTGCAAAAAATTATTGATGGATATAGGGTTTATCGATATTATTTAAACTACAGTGTAATACGATCAATTATTTATTTATTTATATTGTCAGTTAATTTTCTTTTAAAAAAATAAAATGAATTATTTTTTTTATATAGTTCTTCTATCAGTGCTATTTCTACTTATAAATAATCATTTAATTAAAAAGAATATTTTAATTAATATAACGGGAGATATACATCAAAAATTTGCCTCTAAACTGAAAATTCCTCTGACAGGAGGAATATTTATTTTTTTTGGTATCTTATTTTTTTTTAATCAAAATTTTAAATCTTTAATTTTATTTTCCAGTTTAATTTTAATACTTGGTATTTGTTCAGATTTAAAATTAATTGAGTCAGCAAAAAAAAGGTTTTTATTTCAAATTACTTTGGTTTTATCTTTTGTAATATTCAATGATATTCAGATATTTGATACAAGAATTATAATTTTAGATAAATTTTTACAAAATCATATTTTTAATTATATGTTTGTTTCTTTTTGTATTTTGATTGTTATAAATGGAAGTAATTTTTTGGATGGTCTGAATACTCTTAATATAGGCTACTATTTATTGGTATGTAGTATAATTTATCTTTTAGAATTTAATAGTGAAATAGTTTTGAATGAGGTTGTAATCACAAATTTTTTAGTTCTTTTTTTATTTGTTTTTTTATTTAATTTGTTTAATCAATTTTACTTAGGAGACGCTGGATCTTACTTAT
>CETH01030707.1_pt1 | contig 27478 bp, 22 predicted proteins | sample 361461 | NCBI WGS metagenome assembly CETH01 (sample SAMEA2622695, study PRJEB7988) | marine metagenome | isolation source: saline water (ENVO:00002010), including
TTGAGGAGCAAGAATTCAATGAGCTTCCTTTATCTAGAATAGTAGCAAAGAGGTATAGAACAGAGCATCATGAATATGTGTTAAAACCTGATATTAAAAGCATATTGCCGGATATTGTTTGGTATGCTGATGAGCCATTTGGTGATTCTTCGGCATTGCCTACTTATTTTCTTGCAAAAATGGCGGCTCAAGAAGTTACCGTGGCCTTGAATGGAGATGGTGCTGATGAGGTATTTGGCGGCTATGATAGGTATAAAGCTATTTTAAGAGTTTTGAAATATAAAAGTTCTCCAGCATTAGCCAGGATTTTTTTAAAAAATATTATAAAATATTTTCCCCAAAACAATTACTTTAATAGAATCAAAAAGATGGTTGCGTTTTCAGAAATGTCTCTTCAAAATCATTACATGGATAAAATGATGATAAAACGTCGCGATGCTCGATTGAAATTATATACGGATGATACAAAACATGTTATAAAAAAAAATAACGATAATTATCACAGTTTGTTTGAATTAGATCCAAATAATTTAAATAGTCCATTAGCGCGAATAATGATAAATGACCTATTGAATTATCTCCCAGGTGATTTACTTGTGAAAATGGATAGAATGTCTATGGCAAATAGTTTGGAGGTGCGGTCACCATTTTTAGATCATAATGTAGTAGAGGCAGCTTCCCATTTAGATGATAGTGAAAAATTATTGTGGTATGGTCCCAATAAAAGATTTTTAAGGAAAACATATGGTCAAATGATACCTAACGAAATTCTTAATAGGCCTAAAACTGGATTTGGGATTCCAGTATCAGAATGGTTAAGAGGACCCTTGTATACTATGTCAAATGATATTTTATTGAGCTCGATCGCTACAAATAGAGGTTATTTCAATACTAAAATGGTTAGTAAAATTCTAGATGAGCATAAATCTATAAAAAAGGATCATAGTAACCTGATTTGGAGTCTAATGATGTTAGAGTTATGGTTTAAAAATTTTATAGATAATAAGTAAAAATGTGTATATCTAGACAATATATATCATACTACATTACTAAAATTTAGCTTGTTTCATCTACTTATAAAATATTGGTACATATTACTACCTTTAATACCGTTTTTAGTATTTATTTTAATCTATACAGTTCAAAATAAGAGAGCTTTTTCTATTTTTGTAATGATGAGCATTCTCCTTGAGAGGGTAGCATCCTCTGAAGCAGCTTCATTTGGACTTAGCAATGCAAAATTATTTTTTATGATTATAGTTGTGTTTTATTTTTTGATCAATATTAATCATATTAATCAATTATTTTTTATGTCTTGGAGAATGTTTTTTCCACTATTTCTCTTTGTTTTTTATTTCACTTTAAGTACGTCATGGGCTGAAAACATTTTATTTGTTTATATTATATCTTACATCCAATTATTTATACTGAGTTATTTGGTTTTTAAAGTTATTAAAGACATGGAGGGTTTAAATATATTCATTTCTACTTTATCGCTTTCAGGCACAGTAGTTACTACATTATTATTGCTGGAGTATTTGGGTAATTATGATTCATATATTAATGACAGTACTATAGAATTTTATAGATCTCAAGGGAAGTTATTTATATTAAATTCAAATTTTTCAGCAACAATGGCTACTCTTCCATTTATCTATTATTATGTTAAATATTTTTTACTTGAAGAGAAGAAAAATATTTATCTTTTTTTAATAATATATAATTTTATTGGTTTATTGATCACAGTTTCAATTTCAGCTCTCATTGCGATCCTATTAATTGTTTTAATTAGTTTAAAACAGTACGGAAAACTAACAAGGGGAGTAGTTGGTGTTTCTTCTCTTGTAATGATAATTCTTCTGTTAGTGAATGTTTTTAATATAAATATCTTACCATTACATGGAATTACTACAAGGGTTAAAATTTTAATGGATATGGATAAAGAAATATTATTCAATATTCTACCAAGAGTGAATATTTGGCAATTTGCTATAAGTTTATCTTCTGAAAACCCTTTTTTCGGCTATGGATTTAAAAGTTTTTTAAATTTTTCAGAACTTCGCCCTAGCTACGTTGCTCCCAAAATCCCTGGCCATGTTGCTATGCATAGTCAATATTTATTAGCATTGTTTGAAGGTGGAATAATTGGTCTAATATTATATCTGGTTTTAATCATAAGATGTCTAAGTACGGTATTAATTGTTCATAATTATGGGAAACTTATAGATGATAAGGTTATCGAATTTTGTGCAATAACGATTTTTTTATTTATGATACATTATTTAATCAAATCATTTTGGCATGATATTTTAGTAACAGAAAAAATACCATGGGTAATCTTTGGTCTTATTGAAGTGTTATGGGTAGGCTATAAGAAAAGATTAATACAAAATAAGAGCTCAGTTATGGCCATTATATAGCCTGTTAATTTTATATGAAGGATTCTCAATCAAAAATTAAAATACTTTTTATACTTGGCAGTCTTGGATATGGTGGGACTGAAACTCAAATCTTTAATTATTTATTAAATATTGATTATGAAAAATATGAACCAGTATTAATCATTATGTCAAAAAATAAATATCAATATAAAATGGAAAAAAAGCTTATTGATAAAGGTGTTCTATTAATTGATCTATCAACAAAAAATAACGCAATTTTCAAATTACTAAATTTGACTAGGGTGATAACTAAAATTAAACCTGATCTTTTATATTCTGCACATTTTTATACCAATGTATATGCTGGAGTAGCTGGTCAATTATTTAACATACCATCGATTGGATCTATTCGTAGTGATTATTATAATGATGTTGCTCAGATAAATAGCTTACATAGAATTTTATCTTTAAAACTAGTAACAATTATAATAGCTAATTCAAATGCGGGAATGAAAAACTTGAAAACAGAATATAGTGATGCCAGAGTTAGATTAATTAATAACTTTATAAATAGTGATGTTTTTTATTTTAAAAGCAAAGAAAAGTCCCAGAATATTAAGATAATAACTGTAGGTCGTCTTACAAATGAAAAAAGAATTGATAGATTTATAAATATCATAAAAAAAATAAAAGACCATGTAGGTGATAGTACTAAAATTGTGGGGTTAGTTTGTGGTTCTGGTAGAGAGTCAGAAAATTTAAAATCAAAGCTGTCAAATCAAATAAAAAATATTGGATTAAATAATGATGAATTAATATTGTTAGGCGATGTAGATAATATTTCAGATTTTTATAGAACTTCTGATCTGTTCCTTTTCACATCTGAGTATGAAGGTTCGCCGAATTGTGTATGGGAGGCCATGGCATGTGGTTTGCCAGTTATAACTACTAATGTAGGAAATATTTCAGAAATAATATCCCATAAAAAGAATGGATTTATAGTTGATACATTCAATGAAAAAGATTTTATAAAATATTCTATTATGTTATTAAATGATGATAGTTTAAAAGTCCAAATTAGAAATAATGCTATTAGCACAATCAAAAATAATTTTTCTTTAAGTAGATATAATAAAGAAATTGATAAATTATTTTATGAATTAATAAATGACTAAAGACCTTTATGTGAAAAAATTTAAAATTAATTATAATTCTTAAATTGTTTTTATCATAAACTATTTTAAAAATTATAATTATATCTAAATCAATAAATGAAACTATTTAATATATATATTCCTACCTCATTAAAAAAAAGCCTTAGAAATATTAGGAGTTATCATAGGAGATTACACTACAATGCAAATTTATTTCTTGGCAAATATAGCACTATAGAAAACGAAGAATTCGTTCATTGTATTCGCTCCCTAGGGGTCAATCAAGGTGATAGTGTATTGGTGCATAGTAGTCTAAGTCGCCTAGGGCATATAAATGGGGGTGGAGAAATGGTATTAAACAGTTTAACTAACATTTTAGGAGAGAGTGGTAATCTGTGCTTACCTGCATTCACAACAATTGGAAATTCGAAAGAATATTTACAATCAGGAGTCATTTTTGATCCTAAAGTGACATTGCCAACAACAGGTAGACTATCTAATTTATTCTTAAAAAGAGAAAACGTTGTTAGAAGTATACACCCTACACATTCTGTAATAGCATATGGAAAGGATTCAGAGTCGATTATTGATGGTCATGATAATTGCGTAAAACCATTTGGTTATGGGTCTCCATTCGAAAAATTATTAAATATAAATTCATGGTTATTATTTATTGGCGTAGATATTAGGTGTTTAACAATGTATCATACATTTGAAGATTTATCTGAAAATTTCCCATTCAACCCTTATATCAAAAATCCTATAAAAGTAGACGTGATAAATAATGATGGTAAAAAAAAGTTAATGAAAACGTATGTTCATGATCCGGACAAGTCTCGGTATAGGTTAGAGGTGCATAAAGGTGTTAGAAATAAAATAAAAGAATATTTTAATAGCAGTGGTGTCTTGAAAACTAGAAAATTAGGTGATGGATACGTTTATGCTATGAGATCTAAAGAATGGTTTAGAGTTATGACAAATATGCTATCGGAGGGGATCACCATATATGCGGATTATTGTAAAGGTATCAAGATTTAATATTTTAAAACACCTTTTTAAAATTAATTGACCTGGAAAGCAACTATTTAAGATTTTATACTTTTTAGACTTCGTGTTTAAAAAAAACATATGTAACATTAATCGTAAAAACTAAGCAAAGTCTTGGTTGTCATTAAAAATAATTAAAACATTAAATAGTTCTTATGAAAAAGAATCAACGGCAAGTAATTATTTCAGGAACAGGTTCCTATGTACCAGAAAAAATTTATACAAATAAATATTTAGAAACCTTAGTTGATACTAATGATGATTGGATCTTTAAAAATCTTGGTATAAAAGAGAGACGAATAGCTTCAGAAAATGAATGCACTAGCGACCTAGCATTTGAGTCAGCTAGAAGGGCAATTGAGAACTCCAATATTACAGGTGAAAATGTAGATTTAATTATTGTTGCTACTGCAACACCAGATCGCTTAGCTCCCTCAACAGCTTGTATTGTCCAAGATAAATTAAAATTATATCAGGCTGCAGCATTTGATATTTCAGCAGTCTGTTCTGGCTTTTTATATGGCATGTCAGTAGGCTATCAGTTTATAGCAAATGGATCTTATGATAACGTATTAGTAATTGGTGCTGATACCTTTTCCAGAATAACTGATTGGGAAAGACGAGATTGTGTATTTTTTGGAGATGGAGCCGGTGCTGCAGTGCTCTCAGCTTATAATGGCGATGATAGAGGTTTTCTTAGTTTTAAATTACATTCAGACGGAAGAGGAAAACACAATTTTACAATACCAGCAGGTGGCTCAGAATTTCCTGCAAATAGCAATACAATCAATAAAGGCATGCATTATTTTCAGATGAATGGTAGAGCAGTTTATGATACTGGAACTAAAGTTCTTCCGGTTGTTATAAATAAAATATTAAAAGAGCAGAAATTAAATGTAGATGAAATTGATTATTTAATACCCCATCAGCCTAGTATTGCGATCTTAAAAGAAACTAGTCGTATTTTAGGGTTACCATTTGATAGGGTCCTTACAAATATGGATTCATACGCAAATACATCAGGAGGGACCATCCCAATCCTCTTGGATGAATCAAATAAAAAAAAGTTATTAAAGAAAAGAAAAAATATTTTATTTGCAGCAGTGGGCTCAGGGTGGACATGGGGTGCAGCGCTATTAAGATGGTAGTAGTTTGTCATTTTTAGCATCATTATTTCTGATTTTTTAGCATATTTTCAATAAGTAATAACAACTATTAGAATGTTGAAGAGATTATTGATCATAGCCCCTTTTGGAAATAAATCCGCACCAAGGCAGGAAATAATAATAAAAAAGCATTTTATAGCTCATGGTTACAAAGTCCAATCTTTAACAGACAAAGATTCAGGATTAAAAAGACTTTTTGATATTATAATAAATGGTTTGTTTCTGATTAAAAAAAATGATGTGATATTAATCAATATTTTTGGTGGTAAAGCGTTTATTCATGAGTCTATTAGTATCTTATATAGTCGTTTTTTTAATAAAAAGATTGTTGCTGTATTAAGAGGAGGTTATATCCCATATTATTACGATAAGTATAAAAGATTTTATAAGTTTATTTTAAACATGGTTGATAAAATTATTGTTCCAAGTGACTATTTATTTCATGAATTATCTTCAAGGGGGCATGTCATTGATCAAATTATCCCAAACTTTATTGAAATTGATAAATATGATTTTCGTTTAAGGAAAGATATTAAGCCAAAAATTTTGTACACAAGAGGAATTCACGGTATTTACAACCCATTGATGGCAATTGATGCATTCTCTTTAATACAAGCTAAATATTCATCAGCGAGCTTAACCATAGCTGGTAATATTGCGGATTTAAAGCTTTTTCAAATAATAAAGAATAAGATTAAAGAGTTAGACTTGAAGAATATTTCTATAATTGGTTTTATAGAAAAGGACAAAATTAGTAGTCTTATCCATGACCACGATATCTATATTCAAACCAACATTGTTGAAAATATGCCAGTTTCAATATTAGAAATGTGGGCATGCGGTATACCGATTATTGCCACAGGAGTAGGGGGTATTACAAGTCTTTGTAATAACGAGATTGATAGTATAATCATTAATTCAGAAGATTATGTGTCTATGTCGCAGCAATGTATTCGTTTAATAAATAATAATGCATTGACAGAAAAATTGTCCTATAATGGAAAAGAAAAAGTAAAAGAATATGCCTGGGAGAATGTTTCAAAAAAGTGGGATGAGGTATTATTCAATGACTGACTATCCAAATTTTTAAAACTGGAAGGAAATAAACACGAAATGTGTGGAATATCTGGCATACTTACATTCAAAGGAAATAAACCTCTTGAGAAGTCAAATGTGAAAAAAATGACTGATCAATTAGTTCATCGTGGTCCAGATGATGAAGGCTATTATTTTGGTGATACAATTCAATTTGGTTTTCGACGCTTAAAAATAATTGATTTAGAAAATGGAAACCAGCCTATGCGAAATGATGACAATTCAGTGGTAATGATATTCAATGGAGAAATCTATAATTACTTAGAATTAAAGAAAGAATTATCGAAATATAATTATATTTTTCGTACAAAATCAGATACGGAGGTAATATTACGTGCGTATGAGCATTATGGAATAAGTTTTGTTAATAAACTAAGAGGAATGTTTGCGATTGCAATATGGGATAAAATCTTAAAAAAATTAATATTATTGCGCGATAGAATTGGGCAAAAACCACTTTATTATGCTTCTTCAAAGAAACGTTTTTATTTCTCATCAGAAGTAAAATCTATGTTAAACCTTCCAGATATAAAATTTGATTTAGACTTTAACGCGGTTAACAACTATTTTCAATTTTCGTATATTAATTCTCCTGATTCAATATTTTCTGATATTAGACAACTGCCTCCTGGATGCTATTTGGAGACAGATTTTGAAAATAACACAAATAAAATCACAAAATATTGGACTTTAAAGCCTAAGCCAGATTATTCGAAAAGTAAAAATTACTTTATAGATGGAGTTAAGCAGATTTTAGAGGACTCAGTAAGGTTAAGACTCCAAAGCGATGTTCCACTCGGTATAATGTTAAGTGGCGGTTTAGACTCTTCAATCATAACCTCAATCGCATCAAATTATAATAAGAAGATTAAAACTTTTAGTATTGGATTTGAAGATGCTGAATTTGATGAAACTCGTTTTTCACAATTAGTGTCAAAAAACTTTGGTGCTGATCATATTATAGATATTGTGGACGAAAACAATGTCTCAGTAGATAATTTTTTAAGATATGTTGAAAGCATGGATGGACCATTTGGAGATTCCTCATATATCCCAACATATTGGGTTTCAAAAGTTGCAAGAGAGCATGTTACGGTGGCTCTTACAGGTGATGGCGGAGATGAATTTTTTGCCGGATATAAAAGATATAATTATTTAATGAATATAAATAAGTATAAAAATTTTATAAAAACTTTAAAATTTTTTATGGTGGCCTTAAATAATTTAAAGTCTTTCGTACCTGTTTCTATTTCAGACTTAATTCGAAAAATTAATAAAGTTGTATATTTAAATGATTTAAGCGCTGAGGATCAAATAAAACATTTGGTTACCTATTTTAGCTTAGAGGAGAGAATGCAACTTTTTGATAATGATTTGAAACAAATGATTTCTAGGAATGAAAAGTTGAAAATTGATAATGCTTTAGATTCTTCTGATTTATTAAATACTTTTCTTCTTGAAGATATTTTCAATAATCTGTCGGGTGATTTATTGGTCAAAACAGATAGAGCATCAATGGCTAATTCGCTCGAAGCTAGATGTCCATTTTTAGATCATAAATTAATGGAGTTTTCGATGACCATTCCCCCAGACTATAAGTTATTTAAAAATGATAATAAACATATTTTAAAACAGGGCTATAAGCATTCATTGCCCAAAGAGATTATTAACAGGGAAAAAAGAGGTTTTGAGATACCATTTCATAACTGGTTTAAAAATAAAGCTTGGAAAAATTTGTTATTAGATACTTTATCTGAGGATAGGATTAAATCGGATAATATTTTCAACTTAAATACAGTAATGTATTATCGAGATCAGATAATTGGAAATCCAAATGCAATTAATCTTGATATAAGTGCGTATCAACTTCGTCAAAGAGTTTACCAAATTTTAGTATTTCAAATATGGTATGACCTAAATATTAGAGGTGAGTTTGTATGATAAAATATCATGATCATGAGAGTAATTTAAAATTTGAAATAAAAAATAATGATAAGCTTATTAATCAAGCTAAAGAAATCCCAATAATCAACGGTATACCTAGATTTGTTCCTATTAATACTTACGCTGATGCATTTGGTTTGCAATGGAATACATACAAAAATATCCAAATTGATAGCGTCAATGGTCATAATATTAGTTTGGATAGATTAGAGAGATGTCTCGGCGTTTCTGTCAGCTCACTGCGTGGGAAACAAGTATTAGAAGCTGGTTGTGGAGCTGGAAGATTTACAGAACATTTAACAAAAAATGGTGCCTATACACATGCCTTTGATTTGAGTAGCGCAGTTGATGCGAATAAAGATCTTAATGGGCATTACGAAAATTATCAAATTGCTCAGGCAGATATAAGATCAATACCTTATGAGGATAATGTTTTTGATTACGTTATTTGTTTAGGTGTTCTTCAACATACGCCAAGACCAAAAGAGACAATAAAGATGTTGTACAAAAAAGTTAAAAAGGGTGGTTATTTAATTTTTGATAGCTATACGTATAATATTTCCCAAATGACAAAACTTAGTGGCTTATACAGACAGTTATTAAAAAGATTAAACCCAAAGTTATCTATGAAAATAGTGAATAAAGCTGTTGATATATTTTTCCCCTTGCATTGGTATGTAAGGAATATATATTTTTTGCAAATTTTATTATCTAGAATCTCACCATGCTTATTCTACTATTCATCTTTTCCATTTTTAAGTAAAAAACAACATTTAGGGCTTTCAAGATTAGATAGTTATGATAGTCTTACTGATTTCCATAGACATTATTCCTCAGTGTATTCAATTAAAAAGTGCTTAAAAGCTATGGGTTGCGAAAATTTTACAATAAAAAAAGATGGAATTGGGTTAGAGGTTAGGGCAAAGAAATGATTATTCAATTTAATTTTTTCAAATTTATTCTTCTATGTGCGGAATTACTGTAATAGTTAAAAATTCTAATTATTCCTTATCTCCAAAAAAAGTTTTGGAAATAAATGATAGTGTAAGTCACAGGGGGCCAGATGCATTTGGATCAAAGTTTTTTGTAAAAAAAGGATCAGGGAATTATGAAATATTTAATCAGGATGGAAGTAATTGGAATATAGCTTTTTGCCACAGGAGACTATCCATAATTGATTTATCTAAGGCAGGTAACCAGCCAATGAGCTATGATACAGGAAACTATTGGATAACGTATAATGGTGAAATTTATAATTATGTTGAAATAAGAAATATACTCATAAAAAAGGGCTACAAGTTTCAATCAACCAGTGATACGGAGGTGATTCTTGCTTCATACGTTGAATGGGGGCCTGATTGTTTTAAAATGTTCAATGGTATGTGGAGTATTGTGATATTTGATTCCAAAGTTAATCAAATAGTCGTATCAAGAGATAGATTAGGAATTAAACCACTGTATATTTGGAGCCAAAGCAATAAGCTATTATTACTATGCTCAGAAATTAAACAAATTATGAAATTGGATAATTTTAGACCTAGGCTAAATAAAAATATAGCAAAAGCTTATATTGACAGTGGGTATGAAAAAAATAATTCATCTTTTTATGATGATATAAATCAAATTGATCCGGGTACTTGGTTAGTTATTGATAGTAAAAATTTAAATATTATCAAAAAACAATCATTTTGGGATCCAAGTACCGTGAAAACCCAAAAAATGAGTAAATCAGAATCTGGATTACAATTTCAGAAAGAGTTTTTTAAAAGTGTTGAAGTATCAATGAGAAGCGATGTCCCAATCGGCTGTCAATTAAGTGGTGGTTTAGATTCAAGTTCTATTTTATTTGCAATGGATCATTTTAATTCAAAAGCAAGCAGAATAAATACATTTAGCTCAATATATCCAAACTACAAGTATAATGAATCTCATTATATTGATGCTGTTTTGGAAAAAATAGATACCGAAAAAATATTCTCTAAACCAAACTCGACTGATTTCACAAGAGATTTTGATAATTTTGTACATGCTAATGATGAGCCAGTTGGTAGTTTTGCTCAATATTCCAATTATTGTCTAGCTAGGGAAATAAATAAAAAAAACATAAAAGTAGTTTTTAATGGTCAGGGAGCAGATGAAATTTTTGGTGGCTATTGGCAATTGTATTATGGATACATTTACGGTAGAATTAAATTATTTGATTTAAGGCCTATTTTTTCTCATTTCATCTCTAGCTTATTTAAAGGTGGAAATAACGAACTCTTGAAACAATTATTTTTCATTTTACGAAAATTAAAAAATAAAAATAAAGCAAATAGATTAACATATATTGGCAACACAGATCTTGATTTCCAAAACCAGAGTAAAATGGATAAATACTTTCAAATGAATCCAAATGAAAAAAGGATTTTTAACATTAGAGAATTTATTTTGCCCAGATTATTAAAATGGGATGATCGAAATTTGATGGCTTTCTCTGTTGAAGGTCGGTATCCATTTTTAGATCATAATCTGATTGAGTTATGCTTATCATTTCCTGAAGAAAATATGTATAACAAAGGTTGGACTAAATACCCTCTCAGGTTGGGAATGAATCAATATTTACCTCGAAAGATAATAAAAAGGAAGACTAAATGGGCCTTTGAGGTACCAAAAGAAAAATGGCTAAGAAATGATATGAGAGATGATTTAATTAAATGGTTAAATCAGGATAATGCTATCTATGATTTTATTGATCGAAAGGATATATACAGAATCTTTAATGATTTTCTTAACTATAAAAATGATGATGTACATCTGGTTTTTCGGCTCTATAATTTTGATAAATGGATGGCCATTAATAACATAGCTATCGATTAATGTGAGAGATGAAATGAATTCTAATCAATTAGATCATAACATTTCTTTTGAAAGCTCAATAGATTGGCTATTAGATAGTTTTAAAATAAATGAAGGGGCTGGTAGTTCAGGTTGGGAATCTCGTTATTTTCATCCTCTTAGAGGGTGGTCTCTTCCTTATCCAGAAACTACTGGTTATATTCTTGTCACACTATATGATTTATTAAATAAAGAAAAATATCGAAATGATGAAATAAAATCTTATATAAACTCATCAATTTCATGGCTCCTTGGATTGCAATTAGACTCAGGAGCGTTTCCAGGGGGTCATGGTAGGTATAAAGATGATTTCCGCTTGAATAGTATTGACTATATTTTTAGGAGAAAAAGAAATTCTATTCCGTCTTTATTTAACACTGGTCAAATTCTCAGGGGGTTAGTGCGTGCATTTAAAGAAAATCAATCGAAGAATATTTTTTTAGCAATTGAAAGAGCAGTTAAATTTTTAGGTGATTCAATTAATGAAGATGGCTCTTGGAAAAAAGATGCATACGCAGGTGAATTTTCACCTGCATACTTTTCATACATTGCAAAACCACTAATTGATGCAAGTAAGATAATAAATGAGAAAAAGTATATAAGAAGCTCAATGAAATCATTAAATAAAATTATTCTGAGTTCAAATAATTTAGATTTATTTATACAGTCGATGAGTTTTCCCGGAGATAAAATTATTCATACTCACACCCTTTGTTATACACTTCATGGTATTCTTGAATGCTATAACTATTTAGATGAAAAAATGATTAACAAAAGTTTGGATTTATCTAAAAAAATAATTGATGATATTTTAAAATATTATGATGAAAAACAATTTGTCCCAGGAGGAATTCACAATGATTTAAAGCCAGACTGGACATATTCATGTTTGACGGGAAATTGTCAATTAGGATTAATATTAATTGAATTAGATGAAATAACTGGACAAAATTCTTATATTAGCTATGCAAAAGCGATGATTGATTATACAGTCAAACATCAGGCTAGCAATGGTTCAATTCCTGGTAGTTACCCTATTTATGGTAAATACATGAGCTTTAGGAGGCCAAATTGGGCTATAAAATATTTTATTGATTTATTTTTAATGATTAAACGAAATGAGGGCAATAGAACTTGAAATTACTTATTGCAGGCGCTAGTGGTGGTGTTGGATCTCAACTAGTAAAAGCGTTTGAAAGTTCGAATAACGAACTTGTACTGACATATAATTCAAATAATTCTTTTGACGATAATCAAAGGATGAAACATCAAATAATTAAATGTGACTTTTCAAATGAAGATGATGTAATTAATCTTTATAGCCAAGTAGAAAGTTTAGATATTGTTATAAACACTTTTGGATATAATAAAAATAAATTAATAAAAAATATGAAGTTAGATGAATGGAATTCTGTGATTAATTTTAATCTAACAGCCACTTTCTTATCCTGTAAATACGCTCAAAATAAAATAAGAAATCATGGACATATTATAAATATATCTAGTGTGCTGGGAAGAATAGGTTCTATTGGGGCAGCAAATTATGCAGCAGCAAAAGGCGGTGTGGAAGCTTTTACAAAATCTTTTGCACTTGAGTGTTTATTAAAAAATAATGTGTATGTTAATTGCATTGCACTTGGCTATTTTAGAATAGGAATGGGTGAAAAGTTGGATGAAAAAATAATTAAGGATGTAAAAAACAGGATACCGTTAAATAGTTTTGGAGACCCTGAAGAAATTTCTAATCTTGTCAAATATATCATATCATCGAGGTATTTAGTTGGGCAAATAATTCACTTGAATGGAGGCTTGTTTTTATAAACTGCTGGATTGAGTGAAAATTAACTAAATGAAAATAATAATATTAACGCAATATTATTTACCTGAGATTGGAGCTCCACAAGCTAGATTGTCAGAACTAGCGAAACATTTTTCAAAATTAGGTAATGAAGTTACAATATTGACAGCAATGCCTAATTATCCAACTGGATATATTTTTGAAGGTTATGGTGGGCTTTCTATGACTGAAAAAATTGACAATATAAATATTATTAGATCTTTTATATTTCCATCAAAAAGTGTAAAAATTATTCCAAGATTAATGAATTATTTCTCTTTTGTGATAAGTTCAACTATAATTGGACTAATAAAGTTGTCGAGAGGAGGTCTTTTAATAGTAGAAAGTCCACCATTATTATTGGGAATAAGTGGTTATCTATTAAAATTATTTAAAAACTATAAACTAATATTTAATGTTTCCGATTTATGGCCAGATAGTGCTGTTCAATTAGGTATTTTGAAAAAGGGTAATATTTTAAATCTTAGTTTAAAGTTGGAGAAGTTTTGTTATAAAAAATCATGGTTGGTTACAGGTCAGAGTAGAGAAATTGTTTCAAATATAAAAAGTCGTTACCCTAAAATAGAAACATACAGATTTTCGAATGGTGTTAATACCGATATGTTTCATCCGAGAAAAAAAACATTAATCCTAGATCAATGGTCTAGCCGAAAACAAATAAAAATAATATATGCAGGACTTTTTGGTATCGCTCAAGGATTAGACCAAATTTTACTCAGTGCAAAAATATTAAAAGATGAAAATATCCAAATAATATTAATAGGTGATGGTCCTGAAAAAGATAATCTAGATGATCTAAAATCAAAGCTAGATTTAAAAAATATATCCTTTGTCGCTCCGCAGAAAAGAGATAAAATTCCTGAATTACTAGCCTCAGCAGATATTGGATTAGTATGTTTAAAAAAGCATATACCTGGAGCTGTTCCTTCAAAACTATACGAAGCTATGGCAAGTGGTTTACCAGTTATTATGATTGGTGAGGGCGAACCCTCAGAAATTGTATCAAAAAATAATTGTGGGATAAGCGTAAAACCAGGGGACCCAAATAAAATAGCGGATGCAATGAGAAAGCTGTCTAGTGATCCTAATTTAAGAAATGAAATGAGATCCAGCTCGCGTAAGGTTGCTGTCAGAGAGTTTAATAGAAGTACTATTTTAGAACAATTTTATGATTACCTTAAAAAAAAATCAGATTATTAGTGTAGTGGGCGCAAGACCTAACTTTATGAAAATTGCGCCCATTATAAGACAATTTAATCTCTTAGGTATTGAGAATATATTAGTGCATACTGGTCAACATTATGATAAAAATATGTCAGATAGTTTCTTTTCTGATTTAAAACTGCCTAAACCAGATATCTCTATGGGTGTAGGTTCAGGCAGTCATGCAGTTCAAACAAGTAAAATTATGGTAGAGTTTGAAAAAATATGTAATCAGCTTACTCCAAGAGTTGTGATCGTAGCTGGTGATGTTAATTCTACATTAGCATGTGCACTAGTCGCTGTAAAATGCCATATCCCATTGGCACATGTTGAGGCAGGGTTGAGATCAAATGATATGAAAATGCCTGAAGAAGTAAATAGAATTTTGACAGATAGAATATCTGACATATTATTTGTTACTGAAAAAAGTGCGGTTAAAAATTTAAAAAAAGAGGGTGTTTCTAAAGATAAAATTCATTTTGTTGGTAATTGTATGATCGATAGTCTCAAAATGGTTTTACCAAGTGCAATTAGTTCTAAGCCATGGGAAAAATACAATCTCCAACCACAAAATTTTTTAATTGTTACTCTACATAGACCATCAAATGTCGATAATACCGAAAACTTAAAAAATATATTCAACCATTTAAATATTATATCTAAAAAGGTAAAAATTATTTTCCCTGTTCATCCAAGGACTAAGAGAAAAATTGAAAAATACCAGATAGTAATTCCAGAAAGTTTTCTTTTGGTTCCTCCTCTACCATATATAGAATTTATAGGTTTAATGGCAAAATCTTTAGCTGTAATTACTGATAGTGGTGGTATACAAGAGGAGACAACTTTTCTGGGTGTAAGATGTATAACTTTACGCCAGAATACGGAACGTCCTATAACGATCGAAAAAGGTACAAATATTTTGATTGGAGATGATATTTTAAAACTAGAACAATCTGTTGATGAAATAATAAATAATAATAATACTAAACGAAAAATACCCAAGAAGTGGGATGGTTCCTCTTCCAAGAGAATCGTAAAAATTTTATTAGATTATCTTGAACAATAGAATCTTAGTATTAATTTTTTTGCTTGGTATTCCAATTTTTTCGCAAGAAATACCAGTGGAGTTTGAATTATTTAAAAGAAATAATTTCCAAATAGATATAGGTAAATCATGGAAATATAATTCAACATTTGGATACAATAGATTTCAAAATTTTGAAAATGAATTGTTTAGTTCTGACACAAATTATATCTATTCTAGACTAGGGTTTAATAAGTTTGATAATGTAAATATTATTTATGGTTTTTCTCACTTTACTTTTAATAAGTACTTATACACTTATTTGTATTCAAGGATTGTAAATTATCCAGATTTAGTTGATAGATATTCTGGTAAACCGAGAGATATTTCTAGATTTGGTTTCAGATCTGGAGAAATGGATTTAGGTGGAATAGGATTTCAAAATAATTGGATTACTTTACAATATGGGCGTGGTACTCAATCGTGGGGTGCAGGAAATGGAATTCAATTAGCGATTAGCCATAATTCCAATCCATATGATTATGGCTTGTTTAAGTTTGAAATAAATGATTTTAAATTTTGTTACTTTCATGGATTTCTCGAAAATTATAATGAAAATAATAGATATCTTGTTGGCAAGGGAATTGAATGGAATAATAGAAACGATATATTATTATCCTTATCAGAATTAGTAATCTATTCAGGACATGGTAGGCCATTAGATATTTCATATTTAAATCCTATATCATCTCATCTAGAAATTGAACTAAATGATAGACAAAACCTGCTTGGAACTGAAAGCGGGAATGCTGTCTGGCAGTTTTCCTTGGATTATTTAATGCATTCAAAGATTAGGATATCTGGAAATTTTTTGATTGATGAATTCATTCTTGATAAAATTGAAAAAGAACAAGGAAAAATAAATGGAATAGCTTTTTCATTGAGGGGCTCGTATTTGATTAGTTACCCAAGATTTAAAATGTTAGCATATTCTTCCTTCATTCATGTAGGTCCCCATACATTTAGGCATAATGGATATAATAATTTTGTAAATAGAAATTCGCCTCTAGGTTGGAAATGGGGTAGTGATACTGAAGAATTCAGGGTAGGCGTTGAATTATTTAAATTTAAAAAATTCAATTATGCATTTGTTGTGGGAAGAAGAAATTCTGGTCAAGGAAATATTTTAAGTACTCCGTACACTGCCTACGATAATTACGAAGGCGGAGCATTCCCTAGTGGGTTAGTTAATGAAGTAGACTTTATGGATTTTTCATTAAACTATTGGATCTGGAAAAGACTCTCATTCTATAATAAAATTGTCATAGAGAAATCAAACCTTTATGGTAAAAACAATGCATTTAAATTTGGGTTTGATTTTTATTTTGAAACATTAAATACTATCTAATTTAAAAATACGATGAAATATGAACATTCCATTTCATAAACCAATAATACCCAATTCTCTCGATGAAATTTATTGTCAATCTATTAAAGATGGCTGGTTAACCACGGGTCCAGAGGTAAAGAAATTTGAAAATAGAATTTCTGATTACAATGAAGCTGAATATACTATTGCTGTTAATTCATGTACCGCAGGTTTACACTTAGTACTCGCTGCAAAACACTTTGGCGTTGGTGATAAATTTATCGTACCAACCTATACTTTCGCTGCATCAGTGGAAGTTGGCGAATACCTAGGTATGAGGCCAATTTTGGTTGACTGTGATAATGATTATAATATTGATTTAAATTATGTTGAAGATCTAGTAAGGAGTGACTCCAAAGTTAAAGCGATCATACCTGTTCACTTTGCAGGAAACCCTGTTGACATGAAAAGTGTTTTCAATATTGCAGATAAATACGGTTTATTTGTTTTAGAAGATGCTGCTCATGCTTTAGAAACAAGATCTAATTTTGGTAAAATAGGGAATACCATGCATGCAGCTGCTAATTCATACTATGCGAATAAAAATATAACAACTGGGGGAGAGGGTGGCTCGGTATCAACAAACGATAAAAAATTAGCAGATAGAGTGCGAAATCTATCTTTACATGGTATGTCGAAAGATGGTTGGAATAGATTCAAAACCGGAGCAAAGTGGCAATATGATATTTCTAATTTAGGGTACAAATATAATATGACTGACTTATCTGCATCTTTTGGTATGTGGCAAATTGATAATATTGATAAATGGCATAAAAAAAGAACTTTTTTAGCAGAAAAATATCAGAAACATCTATCAAATATAGAGGGGATAGTATGTCCAAAAATTAATGATATTGATGGAAAACATGCACACCATTTGTACATTATTAGATTGATACCAGAAAAGTGGAAGATAAAGAGAAATAAATTTATTGAACTATTAAATGAAAAGGGAATTGGGACTTCTGTACATTATGTCCCCATCCACAAGCACAGTTATTATGTTAAAAAATATGGCTATGTTCCTGATGACTTCAAAAGAGCAAACGATTATTCAGAAAATGTTATATCAATCCCTCTTTATCCGCTTTTAAAAAATGAAGAAATTAGATATATCATAGAATGTATAATGGAGTTATGGGAAGAATTTAAAGCATAAACTATTAATGGAATATTTTTCAAGGTTAATTGCTCTACTTTTATTACTTGCTTTATCTCCCGTGATATTTTTTATCACACTTTTTTGCATAATATTTCAAGGATTTCCAATACTTTTTGTCCAAAAAAGAATTGGGTTTAATTATGAGGTTTTTAATATTTATAAATTCAGAACGATGGTTATTAATTCTGGGCAAATAATAACAAGCCATCAAGATAATAGGATTACTTTGCTTGGTAGAGTCCTTAGGAAATTAAAAATTGATGAAATACCTCAGCTGATAAATATTATTAAAGGTGAAATGAGATTTATCGGTCCTAGGCCAGAAGTTCCCGACTTTTTTGATGAATTCGAATTTAACTTTTTAATGGAAATCAAACCCGGCTTATCGGATTATTCTTCAATACTTTTTAGAAATGAATCACGAATTTTAAAAAAAATCGGAGGTGAAAACCCTTATTCAATATTACTACCAATAAAAATTGAGTTAGCTAAATATTATGCCAGAAATAAAAGGTTTTTACTTGATTTGAAATTGGTGGTAGTTACTTTGATATCAATAGTTTTGCCTAATCTTTCATGGCGGATACTTACAATTATTTTTGAGGATGAATATCTTCCTAAAACAAAAAATTTTCTTAATGAATATCATTTTTGATTAGTGACCGCATAGAAAAATAATAATTTGTTTCTAACTTATCTTTATTAAAAAATATAATTAGATTATCATTCAAACAATTATTAAAAAATGACCAAATATTTAAAATCCTTGCTTAATAAAAACTTATTATTTTTGATTTCTATTGATTTGATTATCGTTATTGTATCATTATACATAAGTACACTTTTTCGTTTTGATTTCAGTATACCACTTGAAGTAAGTAAGCTTATTACACTTAAGAACTTTACCGTCCTAATAATTGTAAAGATATTCTTTTTTAGATTGTTTGCTCTATATAGGGGAATGTGGAGATATACTAGTATTTGGGATATGTTTAATATTATTAAGGCTAATTCATTTTCTACACTTATTTTGTTTTTTCTGGTTTTTCAATTTTATGGTTTCAAGGATATATCTAGATCTCTACTTATCATTGATTTTATAATATGTACCGGACTAGTGTGTATTTCTCGATTAGGTGTAAGGATGTTTTTTTCACATATTAAATTCTTATTTAAAACAGATATTAGTAGAAATCTCAAAAAGAGGATAATTCTTATTGGCGCCGGAGATACAGGACAAACTATCATACGCCAAACTTTACAAAAATCAGATAGTACAGTAGGAATAATTGGGATTTTAGATGACGATATTAAAAAAATAGGTCGAAGATTACATGGTATTCCAGTTTTGGGTACTACTAGTGATTTAACAGTTTTAGAAATTGATTTTGATGAAATTTACATATGTGCACCTTCTGCATCTAGAAAACAAATGATAGCTATTGTAGATGAATGTAAAAAGTCAAAAAAACCTTTTAAGACACTTCCTTCGATGTCAGAACTTATGGAAGGTAAGATCTCTATATCTCAATTTAGAGAAGTTTCAATAGTGGATTTGTTGGGAAGAGAAGAAGTGGAATTAGACAAGAATGCAATCAGCAAATTTATTAAGGGTAAGAGGGTTTTAGTGACTGGAGCAGGAGGGAGCATTGGATCTGAATTGGTAAGACAATGTGTTAAATATGAACCCTCTGTGCTCGTTATGATGGATATTAGTGAGTTAAACCTATTTGAAATTGACAGGGAAATCATTACTAATAATCAAATTAATATTTTATTTAAACCAGTCCTTTCAGATATTCGAGACCGCTCTGTCGTTGAACAAGTTTTTAAGGAGTTTAAACCTCAGGTTGTATTTCATGCAGCTGCATACAAGCATGTTCCAATGCAGGAGTATTTTCCATGGGAAGCAGTAAAAACAAATGTGTTTGGAACTTCTAATATAGCTGAAATTTCTGTCAGTTATAATGTTGAAAAATTTGTTCTAGTTAGTACTGATAAAGCTGTTAAACCCGTAAATGTCATGGGAGCTACAAAACGTCTAGCAGAAATGATAACTCAAAATTATAATAGGATCCAAAATAAAACAGAATTTATGGCTGTGAGGTTTGGAAATGTGTTAGGTAGCTCAGGTAGCGTTATCCCAATTTTTCAAGATCAAATAAAAAAAGGTGGCCCTGTTACTGTTACGGATCCTGATATGGAAAGATATTTTATGTCTATCCCTGAAGCAAGCCAATTAATACTACAAGCTGGTTCCCTAGGAATTGGAGGTGAGGTTTTTATTCTGGATATGGGCGACCCTATCAAAATTATTGATATTGCTAATGAACTAATTCGTCTTTCAGGATATGAGCCTGAATTAGATATTTCTATTGAATTTACGGGGACTAGGCCTGGAGAGAAAAAGATTGAAGAGCTTTCTCTTCCGACTGAGCAGTTAGATAAAACAAAACATGATAAAATTTTTGTATTAAACGATCCTGCTATATCAGATAAAACATTATCTGATATAGCTATAGGTATATCAGACTTAAAAAATGGTTTATCTCAAAGAACTGCAAACCAAGTAAGAACAATTTTATCATCAATTTTGCCTGAGTATAAACCTGACCTTAATTCCAAAGAACCAATATACCTAAGGTTGAAAGCGGAAGCGTAGATTTGTATCAGTCGATTAAGCAAAGAATTTATTTTTAAGCATTGTCCAGATAATACTCCATCCATCATAGATTTTTATTTTTTTTCCATCTTCTAACGATCTTCTGTTATAATTTATTTGTACTTCCCTGATTCTGGTGTTTTTTTTAGCTAGCTTTGCCAGGGTTTCAACTTCGATACTAAATCTGTTACTTTTTAGTTTTAGCGATTTAAATAGGTTTAGATTTAAAATCCTTACACATGAAAGCACATCAGAAAAATTTGAATTATATAAAATATTAAAAAAACTATTTATAAAAAAGTTCCCTAAACTATTTAAGTTATAATGTAATTCACTTTTCTTCCATCTGGTACCAATAAGAACATCCGAGCCAGATTTTTCAAAAGTAGCAATCAGGTTTGGCACGTCATCTATATCTACCTCAAGGTCTCCATCCATTAAAATAATATTTTGGTTTGACGCAACATTAGCACCCAGCCTTACTGACATGCCTTTACCTAAATTAGAATCATTGCTTATGATTATATATTTTCTATTATTTGACAGCAAATCTTGTGTTCCATCATCACTACCATCGTCAATTATTATTACTTCTATATTTTCATTTAGCTTTTCAAGTTTCCTAAGTAGTTCAGGAAGTGTTCTTACCTCGTTGTATATTGGAATTATGAGAGAGTAAGTCATTGATAAATGGTTTTATATTTTGAAAATAATCAAAATATTAATGTATGTTTATTTATCCTTGGCCAAGTCTTTTAATATGGCTTCCATCTTTATCATGGAATACATTTCTAGTGTCGATAATCAAATGACAGTGGTTATAAATTAATTCATAATCAACGTTAGAATGATCAGTTATGATAACACATGCATCGTAGCTATTTAGTTTAATATTGTTCAAACCGGTTATGCCTCGCATTGATAAATCATCGTAATCAAGTTTAGGAACATATTTATCATGATAATCTACTTTAGCTCCTGCATTTATTAACAATTGAATTATATCGATAGCAGGAGATTCACGAACATCATTTATATCTCTTTTATAGGCAACACCAAAAATGATAATTTTACTACCATTTAAAGATTGTTCATTATTATTGAGATTAATGGATATTAGGTTCAAAACATGATTAGGCATATTAGTGTTGATTTCACCAGCTAGTTGAATGAATCTTGCTTCATAATCTAGTGTTTTTAATTTCCATGATAAATAATGAGGATCAATAGGGATACAATGACCGCCAAGACCTGGCCCTGGAGTAAATTTCATGAAACCAAAAGGTTTTGTCGCAGCTGCATCAATTACTTCCCATGCGTTGACCCCTAGCTTTTCACACATAATTGCAATTTCATTTGCTAGTCCGATATTAATGGCTCTGAATGTATTTTCTAGTAGCTTAACCATTTCTGCCGTTTCGGTTGAGCTGACCATTACAACTTTATTCACAATAGTTTTATAAAGATTACGGCCAATTTTTGCACAATCTTTTGTGACACCACCTATTACTTTGGGAGTATTTCTAGTATTAAAATCCTTATTTCCCGGGTCAATTCTTTCAGGACTGAAGCACAAAAATATATTTTTTCCTATACTAAAACCACTTGAATTTAGATAAGGTAAAATCAATTCTTTGGTACTTCCAGGATATGTAGTGCTTTCTAGGACGATTAACATATCTTCATGTATGAATGATTTTATTTTTTCCATGACTGAAATAATATATGATATATCTGGATCCTTTTGTTTATTCAAAGGGGTAGGAACACATATAGAAATGGAATCCATTTCTTTAACTAAAGAAAAATCACTTGTTGCACTAAATTTATTATTTTCAACAGATTTCTTTAAGATATTATCATCAATATCTTTAATGTAGTTCTTTCCAGAATTTATTAACCTATTTTTACTCTCATCAACATCAATACCCACAACATTATACCCTGTTTGTACGAACTCAATAGCAAGTGGAAGTCCTACATATCCAAGACCTATTACTCCAATTTTTGCAGTTTTATCTTTTAACTTCTTTTTTAATTTCATATCTATCCAATAAATTTATTATTACTATTTTAAAGGCCTGAAACTTATTCGAAATTTCTTACTTTAACATAAGTAAATTTCAAATAGGAATAAAATCAATAATGTTTAATAATCTAGATAAAAGAATAAGATATACAGTGGGTATAATATTTATAATGGGATCCTTGTTCGGCGGATTAATTGGATATGATTTAAAAAAAATAGGGCAGCAGTATAACCACATATGGGCTCTATCAATAGTTGCGCTATATGCTGGATTTGACTGGATATCTAAAGCAATGAGGGATTGAATTGAAGTTAAAATCAATAAATCCAAAGAATAACAAAATAATTGACTCCTGGGATACCCATACCCTAGATGATGTTACGAATACATTGATGCGGGCTAATGAAGCTTATTTTGACTGGATGAATACCGATTTTTCTTTCAGGATAAATTGTCTTGAGGAGATGTCAGGTCTTTTAAGAGAAAGGTCAAAAGAATATGGTACTCTTATGGCTAATGAAATGGGTAAGCCACTAGCGCAAGGATTAGCAGAAATTGAAAAATGTGCTTGGTTATGTCAATACTATAAAGAAAATGCCGAAAACTTTCTTAAGCCTAAAAGTATTGATACTGAATACTACAGAAGTTTAGTCACTTTCCAACCTTTAGGCTTAATACTTGGCATAATGCCTTGGAATTTTCCTTTTTGGCAAGTTTTTAGGTTTGCAATTCCATCATTAACAGTAGGTAATGGAGTAGTTTTAAAACACTCCTCAAATGTTCAGGGATGTGCTATTGCAATAGAAAAATGTTTTACAGATGCCGGTTATTATGAAAATATATTTAGTAATCTACGCATACCTGGATCTAAAGTGGCCTCTGTGATTGAAAATAATAATATTGCTGCCATTGCTCTAACAGGGAGCACTCCTGCTGGGAAAGCTGTAGCTAAAAAAGCAGGTGAGTGTTTAAAAAAGACGGTGCTGGAACTTGGTGGAAGTGATCCTTACGTTATTTTTGATGATGCCGATATTGAAAATGCAGTAGATGCATGTATTGCTGGCAGAATTTTAAACACAGGTCAAAGTTGCATAGCGGCTAAGCGGTTAATTGTAACTAAAATTAATGAAAAGGAATTCACTGAAAAATTAAAAAGTAAATTATCTTTAAAAATAATGGGAGACCCGCTAGATGATGTTGATATTGGCCCTATGGTATCAATAGCAGCTAGAGATGAGGTTCATGAACAAGTTCAAAGGTCAGTATCTGCAGGAGCAAAGTTAAATTTAGGAGGGTCAATACCTGATATTGAGGGGGCATTTTACCCAGTAACCATTCTCTCTGGTGTGACTCCAGGGATGGCTGCTTTTGATGAAGAAATATTTGGACCTGTTTTTACAATCATTGCTGCTGATAATAATGAAAATGCTATCGATTTAGCAAATCAATCTGAATTTGGGCTTGGTTCTGCCATTTTTACGAGTGATATTGAAAAAGGTGAGAAAATAGCAAAGGAAAAATTACAATCCGGAGCTTGTTTTGTGAATGACTTTGTGAAATCTGACCCAAGATTACCTTTCGGAGGCATAAAAATGTCTGGATATGGTAGAGAACTCTCTGACTTTGGCATGATGGAGTTTGTTAATATAAAAACTATTGTTGTAAAATCACCTTCCGAAGAATCGTGACAATGTGTAGGAAAATAAGTTTAATTGTATTTTGTGTTCTTTTATTAAATGGACAAGAAAATCGAATTTTTTGGGATGGCCGCGAATGGAATAAAATTAGAAAAAATGCAAACTATGATAATTCTATAGAACACAAAATAAAGAGCACTTACATAAACGGTGTATTAGATGGTAGATTATATGGATATTTAAGAACTTGGTCGAAGAATGCAACATTAGCGAATGAAGTATTCGGAGAAAGCGTAGACTATTTATCAGTTCGAGAAATTATAAATAATCTTAATTATTTTTATGAGGATCCATTAAACAGTTACATCCCAATACCCACAGCTATTATCATAGCAAACCTATATGGTCAAAGAGTCCCTATAGATATCATTGAAAAATATACTCAAGACTCTAGAGATTGGGTTAATACTTTGGTTTTAGAGCTTGATACGTTAGACTACAGTAGGTTAATAGAGGAAAAATACCTTAAAAATAACAAAACTGATTAATCTATTCTTAAAAATCCTGTTTTAGAATGCCAGGTAAATATTCTTGATTCTCCTAAGAACTTAATTTTTGAGATATAAAACTCATATATACTTGGATTTCTGATATCCACTATTGGGAAGGACATACTTCTTGTAGTTGAAAAACCTGTTTGGAGTGGTGGCTCATAGCCATAAACCAGGACGAGCCTTTTTTCACTAATTAATTCTTTGTCACTATTAAGTTCAGCAACAAAGCCTTCAATGTAGTCTAGTGGTTTATCTATTAAATTCGTCACCTGAATATTAACTAATGCTATCGAATCATTAACAATTCTAGTTTTTAAATCTATTTCAAAAGGTATTTCTACTTGACAAAGTGTAATTGCTGTGAGCGTAATAATAAATATGATTATTTTTCTCATAGTAAATAGTGAAATAAATTAATAAAAAAATCATTCTGAAAAAAATAAAGACCATAAAATTATTCTTGATTCTTATTTTGATATCAATCTCAAATGGACAAGTGAAGATTGGTGATTGGGAGGCATTAACTTGTCCATTGGAAATTCGAGATCTAGTTCAATTAGGCGATACAACTTATTGCGCGACTGGTGGGGGCTTATTATTGTATCATAATTCAACTTTTGAAGTATTAACAACTGTAAATGAACTATATGGTATTGACCTCCTATCAATCTCTAAGGATAGTTACAATAATATTTGGATTGGTGGAAAATCTCCCATTGGTTTCATACAGATATATAATAACAAAAAAAATAGTGTTGGTGTATTTGATTATGGTTTAACAGAAATATCAAAATTTCATATTGCAGATAGTATTGCTCTAGCATCTTTTGTTGATGGTCAAGATTTAGGTTTAATCAAATGGATTTATTCTGATCATAAATGGTCTTACAGAGATATTTTCAGGAATTTTCCTTTTCTAATCGAGTCAATAAATGGCATAGAAATTTTAAATCAGCATATCTTTTTGGGCACAGATAATGGTCTGTTAGTAGGTCACCTTGGAGAAAATCTAAAAGATCCAAATAATTGGGAATTAGTTTCAAATGATTATAGTAGTTCTATTGATGCTATGCGAAGAACTGAAAATGGATTCACTTTTATTTCAAATCAGAATATAATTAGTGTCAATCATTATAATGATACTTTCCAATATGAACAATTAGAGGTCCAGGTTCCTGCGGAGTTTTCAGATTTCCTGATTGATGAGGAAGATTTTATTTGGGGTGTACACAATAAAAAAATATATAGCCAGAAAAATAATTTTAATCCCATATCTACAGGTAAAATTCTATATGATATTGCGTTAGATAGCCAAGGGAATCTTATAGTTGGATCCGATTTGGGTTTAATTGAAATAAATAGAAATAGTTATGAAAAAATAGTCCAGATTCCAAATTCTCCAGCCACAGGAAAATTCTCAGCTATAAAAGTACTTCAAGATGGAAGGCTTGTTGGTGCTAGCTCTAAGGGGTTGAGTATTAAAGATTTTTATGGTTGGAGAAATATTTTAGAAATCAAAAATGAAAATACTAGTGTTATCAATTATAATTATGATTATAATACTTTTATATCTGATACTATACCATATGATTTTGGAGATGCTGTTGCTGATATAGAAGAGGGCCCTGATGGATTAATTTACTGCGCTATAGAAGGAACTTTCCCAATCCTGAATAATCCTGCAAGGATTGGCGGAGGAATTATTATCATAGATATCGATAATCCAGAGAATATTACAGTAATAGATACAAGTATTTTGAGCTACTATACCTCAGGTACATCTGATAACCCTTATATGGTTGTAAAAGATATTGAGTTTGACTTTGGCGGAAATTTATGGGTAGCGAATAGCTATGTTACCAATAAAAACCTTCCTATTCATGTGCGAAATAGAAATAATGAGTGGAAATCATACGGGTCCTCAGAGACTTCTGTTAAAATTAGCCAGTCTCCAATATCAATAGTGTTTGATACTTGGTCAAGAGTTTGGGTCAGTGCTTTTAAAGCACAAGAGGCGAACATCGGTATATATCCTGATGGGGGTATATTTATGCTTGATTATGAAAATTCTCCTATTCAACCATCCATATTTAATTGGAAGAGTATCATATCTAATACAACTGTATGGTCTTTGGGGATGGGATTTAATAATAGGATTTATTTTCTAACCCCTACAGGGTTGAATTATTATGATATAGATGCAGGACCTGATCCAATAATAAGAGAGAATTTATATTCATACTTTCCTAATATTT